>JAABUN010002517.1_pt1 | contig 32270 bp, 24 predicted proteins | sample 5559311 | NCBI WGS metagenome assembly JAABUN01 (sample SAMN10711877, study PRJNA513370) | rock metagenome | isolation source: Antarctica rocks | place: Antarctica: Victoria Land, Siegfried Peak sud | reverse complement strand
CTCAGAGAAGCGTGACCGAAGTAATGTCAACCATCTGGAACTTTTTTAGCCCTTTGGGCTTCACCCTCAAGCCACCGCCTTTGGCGGTGGTAATTGACAAAATGGAGAGTAGCAGGTGGTAAATCTTAAACTGCTTCAAAAGAATTTCATGTGGTTGAACCTTGTTGGCAATTGATACAATAACGAAAAGTAACAATAATTTTTTTTGCCTTGTAAGCATTTGCGCCTCTATCTTTGCACATGGCAACAAACTTTACTTCTGCTTCCGATAACAGTTCTGATAGATTTTTAGGTGAAGGCTTAACCTTCGATGACGTTTTATTAGTTCCTGCATTTAGCCGTGTTTTGCCACGCGATGTTGATATATCGTCCCCGCTTACAAACTCTATACGATTAAATATTCCCATGCTTTCTGCAGCAATGGATACTGTAACCGATGCCACACTTGCCATTGCTTTGGCAAGAGAAGGCGGTATGGGCATTCTGCACAAAAACATGAGTATAGAGCAACAGGCTGAGCAGGTGCGTAAAGTAAAAAGAAGTGAAAGTGGGTTAATTATTGATCCCGTTACATTAACGCCTGATGCCCCAATTGCCGATGCTTTACGATTGATGAAAGAAAACCGGATAGGAGGGATACCCATTGTAGATGGTAACTTTAAACTGGTAGGTATATTAACCAACCGCGACCTGCGTTTTGAAGAAAACAAGCAACGCAAAGTAAGCGAGCTGATGACAAGCGATAGCCTGGTAGTAGCACCAGAAGGCACCGACCTAAAAAAAGCTGAAATAATTCTACGCCATTCTAAAGTTGAAAAACTCCCCGTGGTAAACAGCGAGGGTAGGTTAGTAGGGCTGATAACTTTTAGAGATATTAATCAACTGCGCAATTTTCCAAATGCAGGAAAAGACCAGTACGGAAGATTGATGGTAGGCGCCGCTCTCGGTATTACTAAAGACATGCTCGACCGTGCATCTGCATTACAAAATATAGCAGTGGATGTAGTTACTTTAGACAGTGCACATGGACATAGCGAAGGAGTGATAGAGGCTTTGAAAAATTTAAAAAAGAACTTTAAAAACTTGCAGGTAATAGCGGGAAATGTAGGCACCGCGGAAGGTGCAAAAGCACTTGCCGAAGCTGGCGCCGATGCAGTGAAAGTAGGTATCGGCCCTGGTTCAATTTGCACCACGCGTATAGTTGCAGGCATAGGTGTTCCTCAGCTTACAGCCGTTATGGAGGCGGCTCATGCGCTTAAAGGAACAGGAGTTGTATTGATTGCTGATGGCGGCATACGATATACCGGCGACATGGTTAAAGCGCTTGCTGCCGGCGCAAATGCAGTAATGATGGGAAGCATTTTTGCAGGCACCGAAGAAAGCCCCGGCGAAACTATTATTTATGAAGGCCGCAAGTTTAAGCAATACCGCGGCATGGGTTCGTTAGGGGCGATGATGCAGGGCAGTGGCGACAGGTATTTTCAGGATGTTGAGGCTGACCTTAAAAAGTATGTTCCTGAAGGTATTGAAGGCCGTATTGCATACAAAGGTTTTGTAAACGAAGTTGTGTACCAGTTCACCGGAGGCTTGCGCGCAGGCATGGGGTACTGCGGTGCAAAAAACATTGAAGAATTGCAAAAGGCAAGCTTTGTAAAAATATCAAATGCAGGCATGCGCGAAAGCCATGTACATGATGTAGTAATTACCAAAGAAGCGCCAAATTATAGCAGGGGAATATAGAGAGGGTCTTTAGTTTTAAAGAATTCGGAAACGGATGGCAGAGCTTTGGCAAATAACAATTAACAGAATACCTGATAAAAATAAATAAGGGCTGAACAACAGCCCCTATTTATTGTAATAGCATCAAACTTATTGCTAACAAGTTAATCTCCAGTTACATTAGCAACCAGCTTACAGCACATACATGTGATAAACACCGGGCTTGCAAGTAGTTTATAAACTGAAATTATAAGCTAATCGAAATCCTACAAAGGGAAGATTTCCCTGAGATCCTTTCTTGCTAACTCCTTCATAACGGGCTGATATATCAAAGTTGCGTCCTATAAAATAGCCTGCGTTTGCAGCATAAGTAAATCCTCCTTTGGCTGTAGTAGTTCCGGAACTATTGATAGAAGTGTAACCAAGTTGAGGTTCTAAATAAAACCCTTTTGGCACAAAACGATAACGAACGCCAACTTTGATAGGAATGAAATTTAAAGCAGGATATTTAAAGCTTCCTGCCTCATCGCCTGAAAAACTAATGTAACCTGCAGATGCTGTAATATCTAAATCTGAAGCTACCGGAAATGCTGCCTTTGCACTACCACCTACACCTATTTTTTGATAAGCATTTAAATCTCCGGTCGGTATTCCTAACTCCGCTCCTATACTTAAGGTAGGACGCGCATACTGACTGAAGGATTGGCTGCAGAAGAAAATTGCTAAAGTTGCCAGGCTAAGCTTAATTGTTTTATTCATAGGAATAATTTTTGTTCAAACTGGCCTTTTGCAATTAATATGCCTATAATTATTAGTCTAACTTAATTTAACAGAATAAAAAAACCCTACCTACCGGCAGGGTCAATCATATGCTAAGGCACATAAGCTAAAAACCTTTAGTGGCAACACCATCTTCAATTGCCTGTAAAGCTTTTGCTTCACTCATAATAGCCGCCATCTTATTGCCTTTGCCATCATGACCACCGGCCATATATCCACCCCTTGCTGTTTTTGTAATTACAGCATCGTGCATGGGTACATTTTTTTCTTTGGTTTTGAGGCAGAATGCCTTAATCATTTTTGAAGTGTCCATTTTTATTTATTTAATAAGTAGTAAACAGTTTTGTTTAGAACGGCACAAGCTACAATTTTTTCAGGAAAGCAAATTGAACCACCATTTTCTATAATATATCAGACCAAATGTAAATTTTTAAAAACTCGTGCCACAGGCAGTAATTAAAGTAAAGGAGAATGCTTTTTTATTTCAATAACTAAATTTATACATCTATTCTTGCATACCTGGCATGGCTCTCAATAAAGTCTCTTCTTGGCGCTACTTCATCGCCCATAAGCATGCTAAATACCCTGTCTGCTTCTGGAGCGCTTTCGATGGTTACTCTCTTTAAAGTTCTTCTTGCAGGGTCCATAGTTGTTTCCCAAAGTTGCTCAGAATTCATTTCGCCTAAACCCTTATAACGCTGAATAGTTACGCTGTCTTCTTTGCCGCCGCCTAATTTCTCTACCCAACTTTTACGTTGCTCTTCGCTGTATGCGTACACCTGTTCTTTACCTTTTTTTACAAGATATAAAGGGGGTTGTGCAATGTAAACATAACCAGCTTCAACCAACTCCTTCATATAGCGAAAGATGAACGTTAATATTAAGGTTGCAATGTGACTTCCATCTACATCTGCATCGGTCATAATGATAAGCTTATGATAACGAAGTTTAGTAAGGTTCAACTGCTTGGGGTCTTCAGGGGTGCCAACAGTAACGCCGAGTGCGGTGTACATGTTCCTGATCTCTTCGTTCTCGTATATCTTATGCTCCATTGCTTTCTCAACATTTAAAATCTTTCCACGCAATGGCAATATAGCCTGAAAGCTTCTTTCGCGGCCCTGCTTTGCTGTACCGCCTGCAGAGTCTCCTTCCACTAAGTATAGCTCTGTTTTTTCGGGGTCTCTTTCGCTGCAATCTGCTAATTTTCCCGGTAAGCCGCCGCCACTTAATACGGTTTTGCGCTGCACCATTTCCCGCGCCTTTTTTGCTGCAACCCTGGCTTGTGCTGCCAATACAATTTTAGAAATTACATTCTTTGCTTCGCGTGGGTTTTCTTCAAGATAAGCTTCTAACGCACGGGCTACAGTTGTTTGAACAATGCCGCTTACTTCGCTGTTGCCAAGCTTTGTTTTTGTTTGTCCTTCAAATTGCGGCTCGGGAACTTTTACTGAGATAATAGCGCTTAACCCTTCTCTAAAATCGTCGCCTTCAACTACAACCTTTGCCCTTTCAAATAAACCGTTCTTATCGCCATAAGTTTTAAAAACACGGGTAAGCGCCTGGCGAAAACCGGTTACATGTGTGCCACCTTCAATAGTATTAATATTGTTTACGTAACTAAAAATGTGCTCTTTAAAATCATTATTATAAGTCATCGCCACTTCAACAGCTACCAGGCTTGCTTCATCCAGGCCTTCAACAAATAAAGTGTTTGTAATAAGTGGTGTGCGGTTACCGTTTTTATCAAGCATTTCTACAAACTCAACAATACCACCTTCGCTATAGAAGCTTTTAAAGTAAGGCTTGCCTTCCTCATCCATCTCGCGGAGATCTGTAATGTTGATAGTAATCCGCCTGTTTAAATACGAAAGTTCTCTAAGGCGACCTTCAAGTATTTCTCTTTTATAAACCAATTCCTGAAAAATGGTATCATCGGGCCAGAAGCGAACTGTTGTACCCGTTATTTCAGAAGTTCCAATCTCCCTAACCGGGTATTGAGGAGCGCCACGTTTATATTCCTGTTCAAATATTTTACCCTCGCGGTGTATAGTTACATGCAAAGTAGAGCTTAAGGCATTTACGCAACTTACACCTACACCATGCAAGCCACCGCTTACTTTATAGGTATTCTTATCAAACTTGCCGCCGGCGTGCAGCACTGTCATTACAACTTCAAGGGCGCTGCGGTTTTCTTTTGTATGTATGGCGGTAGGAATACCACGTCCATCGTCACTTACGCTAACAGAATTATCCTCATGAATGGTAACATTAATATTTTTACAATAGCCTGCAAGTGCTTCATCTATGCTGTTGTCAACCACCTCGTAAACTAAGTGATGCAAACCTTTCATGCCTATGTCGCCAATATACATGGCAGGTCGTTTTCTAACTGCTTCCAAACCTTCCAAAACCTGGATGCTGTCAGCGCCATAATTCTTATTTTGCGCCGCTGCGTCGTTTAAAATTTCGTCTTCCATAAATGCCTGATACTCTTACTTTTTAATGAAGTATAAGAAGTGCGCAAAAGTACTGAAAATAAAGGGTTTAAACCAATAAAAGCAAACGTTTTAGCGTAGGAGATTGTGAATGTTTTATTCACGTTTTTTAGCCTTAAATTCTGTTATTAAGTTACTAAAACAATGAATGGATTTTATGCAGTTGCAGTAGATGCTACCACCTTTCTTTCACCAATTTGCTGGCGCCACATGGCGTAATACAAACCCTTTTCATTAACCAATTCATAGTGGCTTCCGGTTTCGGCAACCCTGCCTTTTTCTAATACATAAATTCTGTCGGCGTGCATAATGGTGCTAAGCCGGTGTGCAATTAAAACAGTTATTTGTTCCCGTTCGTTTGAAATCTTTTTTATGGTTGAAGTGATCTCTTCTTCGGTAATGCTGTCGAGAGATGAAGTGGCTTCATCAAATATAAGCAGATGCGGATGTCGAAGTAAGGCCCGTGCAATACTGAGGCGTTGTTTTTCTCCGCCACTTAGCTTTAGCCCGCCTTCGCCAATCATAGTTTCCAAACCTTTTTCGGCACGGGATAATAAATAAGTGCAGCTTGCTTTGTGCATTACATCTATCAGGTCTTCATCAGTAGAGCCAGGAGCCACAAACAGCAGGTTTTCTTTAATTGTTCCGGCAAATAATTGTGTGTCTTGTGTTACAAAACCAATTTGCGAACGCAATTCATCAAAATCAATCTCGTTACTGCTTATGCCGTTATAATAAATGTTTCCTTGTTGTGGGCGGTACAACCCAACAAGTAACTTTACCAAAGTACTTTTTCCGGCACCGCTTGGTCCTACAAAGGCAATGGTTTCTCCTTTCTTTACATCAAAGCTAATTGCGTCTAAAGCTTTAAATTGGGCAGTGAGGTGTTTAAAGCTTACCTTATTAAATTCAAGTTCGTTTATGGCGCCAACTTTTTCTGGCTGTAATGGTTTTGCTTCAACGGACTTGTTCATCACATCATGAAAGTTTTGCAGACTGGCTTGTGCCTCGCGGTAACTTATAATGATATTGCCCATTTCCTGCATAGGCCCAAAAATAAAAAAGCCATAAAACTGAAGCGCTAAAAACTGACCCGGCGTAAGTACATCTCTAAAAATAAGGAATAATAAAGTAAAGCTGATAAGCTGTTGTAAAAAGTTCACAAGTGTTCCCTGTATGAAACTGAGGGTACGGATGCTTTTTACTTTACGTAATTCGAGACCTAATATTTTATAAGTATTATTATTTAATCTTTTTACTTCCTGCTCGGTAAGGCCAAGGCTTTTTACAAGCTCAATATTGCGCAGGCTTTCGGTTGTGGTGCCTGCCAGCACGGTAGTTTCTTTTACTATATTCTTTTGTATCTGTTTTATTTTACGGCTAAGAATGCTGGTAGCTACAGCAAGAATAATCATGCCTACTACATAAGTGGGAACAATGCTCCAGTGCTTGCTTGCGGCATAAACGGAAACAAACACCACGCTTACAATAATGCCAAAAAATACGTTGATAAAGAAGCCAATAAATTTTTCGGTATCGGCCCTTACTTTGGTAAGTATAGACAAAGTTTCGCCGCTGCGCTGGTCTTCAAACTCCTGGTAAGGCAGCCGCATACTGTGGCGCAAACCATCTGTAAAAATTTTGGCACCAAACTTTTGAATGATAACATTCACTACATAATCCTGAAATGCTTTGGCAATACGGCTAACCATTGCAGTGCCGACAAGCAGGCTTAAAAAATAAAGAACACCCGTAATGTATTGGTGCTCGGTACGTGGAAGACCGGCATCGTCAACATGCGGATGATTGGCAAGTTTGTCCAGTATTTGCCCAATAATCATCGGGCTGAACAGCGAGAATACCTGGTTTACCGCAGCCAGGAATAGTGCAAGAAGGATCAAGCCCCGGTAAGGCTTTAAATATTGGAGAAGCAGTTTCATTGGTTAGAATTCATAAGTAAAAATTCAAAAGTAAAAAGTAATTTTTCAAAAGGTACTAATAAAGTAAAGTTCAAATTCAAAAGTAAAAATTCAAAATTCAAAATGGGGAAGGCAAAAGGCATTTATCAAAAGATAAATTATTCTAAAACATAAACACTTTTAATTTTTAATTTAGACTTACTCCTCCACATAGTCTGCTCTTGTTTTTTTATCCTGCAACCGGCTTTCCTGCAAAAAAACTTTGGGGCAGCTTACAAAGCCATTAATTAAAAGATTGCTGCAGGCATGAGAAAGCAAGTCATCGGCAACAAAGGCAAGTGGGGTTTGTAGATTTATCAATTTTTTTGCACCCGTATCAGTAATAGCATAAGCACTTGCAAAATCGTGAAAGCCTGCTACAAAAAGATGTTCCTTAAATTTTCGTGCGTAAAAATTATCAATGGTTTTGTGGCTCCATTTTAGTTTTCCAAAAAACCTTTTAATGTGGTTGGCTTGCTGTATCATCCATGTTTTAAAATTGCGTCTCAGGTTTTTATGGTAATCAAGATACAGCAGTTCCCAGTTGTGCGGCAGCTCATTAATCATTTCTTCAAATAATGCCACCCCTTCTTTATTGGGAACGATGTGATCTTCTAAGATCAAAATCTTTTTATACCCATTCTTCAGCATGTCTTCATACACTAACCTGTGGCTCCAGCTTCGGCCAATTTGTGCCGTGTTCATCGGTTTGTCATCACGATGTAATGAAATAGCTTTTTGCTCATCGTAAATTTTATGTTCAATCAAATCGTCAAGGGTCAGGTCTTTTTTATCTGCACCATAATAGTAACTATAATTTAGCCCCTTTAACGAAGCTGTGATTTTTTGTTGCTTGTCAGTTTCCCTTTCAAGGGTTATCACATATATATGCTCGAAGAAGTTGTTGAGAGGTGTAAAGTCCATGATATTACCGTTAACAGGCAAAGTAAAAGAAAAGTATTAAGGGTATTTTAGGTATTTGCTACGGCAACAAAAATTATTTTTACTCCTATTATTTATGAAAAAGATACTTGCTTTATTTTTTCTCTTTGCCTTTATATATCATATTTCTATGGGATGCACAACCTTTTTCTTACAAAAGAATGGTCAGATGGTTTTTGGACGTAACTACGATTGGGTTACTGCAACCGGTTTTGTAAATACCAATCTTCGTGGTCTTGCAAAAACTTCCTTGCCTCTTGATAAAGGAAATATTTTAAGCTGGACATCAAAATATGGAAGCATCACTTTCAATCAATACGGCAAAGAGTTTCCCAACGGTGGCATGAACGAGCAGGGGCTTGTTGTGGAATTGATGTGGTTATCCGATGCACGTTATCCTACGCCTGACAACCGGCCAGCACTAAGTGTGTTGCAGTGGATACAATACCAACTCGATAATTGTCAGACGGTAGAAGAAGTGACTTCAACCGATAAAATTTTACGCATAGCTGATACCGGAACTCCGCAACATTATCTTGTTGCCGATAGTAAAGGCAAAGTTGCCACTATAGAATTTTTAAATGGTAAGATGGTAGTACATACCGGAAACAATCTTCCATACCCTGTTCTTGCAAACAGCACTTATGAATCATCACTTCAAATGTTAAAAACGAACTCTTTAAAAAATGAAGGGCCAGGGTTTCAGGCAAATTCGGGAGACAGATTTTCAACAGCTTGTGCTATGGTTCAGCAATACACCAAGAAAGATACTAAGAAGCCAATAATTGATTATTCTTTCGACATACTCGATAAAGTATCTCAAGGCAGTTTTACAAAGTGGAGCATTGTATATGACATAACAAATAAGAGGGTTTATTTTAAAACACACGATTACGGGAAGTTAAAAACTTTTGATCTTGCATCATTTAATTTTTTGTGTACATCAAAACCACTTGCTTTCAACATGAACCAAAATACAGCAGGAAATATAAATAAGCTGTTCAGCAGTTATTCAAACGAGGTAAATAGCAAGGCGTTGAAACAGGCTTTCAAAGAGAGTAAAGGTGAAGTAAATATTGATGAACATCTACAGGAAGCCGCAGCGGATCTGGCGGAAAAGGTGAGATGCGGGTAAATGTTTTCTACAAGCTTTATTAATAGCTCATTTCTTCACCACCGCATGACCGCCAAATTCATTCCTTAATGCAGCCACTATTTTTCCGGCAAATGTATCTTCTTGCAGAGAGCGGTAACGCATAATAACAGAAAGCGCAATAACAGGGGTTGCTATTTGTTTTTCAAGGGCTGTTTCTAATGTCCATTTTCCTTCTCCTGAGGAATGCATTACACCTTTTATTGCATCAAGGTTAGGATCTTTTGCAAGCGCTTTTTCTGTTAACTCCATCAGCCAGCTTCTTACTACCGATCCATGATTCCAAACCCCGGCAACGGCTTTAAGATCAAGATTGAATTCGCTTTGCTGCAACACTTCAAAACCTTCTGCAATTGCCTGCATCATACCGTATTCAATACCGTTATGTATCATCTTAACGTAATGCCCTGCGCCGGCTTCACCGCAGTATAAATAACCATCAGGAAGGGAGATGTCTTTTAAAAACGGCTCGCAAAATTCAAAGGCTTCTTTAGGTCCGCCTATCATTGCACAGATGCCATGTAAAGCGCCCTCGGTTCCGCCGCTGGTGCCGCAATCCATAAATTGAATGCCGCTTTTTTTAAGCTGGATTGATCTTCTTACAGAATCTTTATAATTAGAGTTTCCGCCATCAATTATTATGTCGCCGTCTGAAAGCAAAGGTTGTAATTCTTCTAATGTTTGCTCAACAGCAATTCCTGCAGGTACCATTAGCCAAATCACTCTTTTGGTTTTCAGTCCGGCAACAAGTTCCGTTACCGAATCTACTGTTTCAATGCCTTGCCCGTTTATTGCCTGTAATGTTGTTTCAACAACATCGTGCGCTACTACTTCGTGCCCGTTATTTTTTAGGTTAAGGGCAAGATTAAAACCCATTTTACCTAAACCGATCAAACCTATTTGCATACATTTTCTTTTAAATTATATCAATTGATTTATAATAAGTACCCCAATTAATCCTAAGATAGAAACGATGCTTTCCATAAGCGTCCAGGTTTTGAATGTTTCTTTTAAACTTAAGTTGAAGTATTCCTTAAATATCCAGAAACCGGTATCGTTTACATGCGAAAAGAATACGCTGCCTGCCCCAACTGCAAGTACCATTAATTCAGGCGAAACGCCGGGAGTAATTAACGGAAGCACAAGCCCCGACGCTGTTAAACCTGCTACTGTTGCCGAACCTAATGTTACTCTTAACAAAGCTGTTATGATCCATGCAAACAATAATGGCGAGAGCTGCAGGCTTGCGGCAATTGCTTTTACATCTTCGCCAATGCCACCGTCCACTAACACTTGTTTAAATGCGCCGCCCGCAGCAATAATCATTATGATCATTGCGATGCCTTTTACTCCGTCAACACATGAGTCCATTGCTTTTGCAATTGGTATTTTTTGTACCGCTATAGTAAATAAAACCGCAAGCAATATAGAAATAGTGGGGTCTGAAATAAAAGCAAAAAAAGATTTGGCAGCAGCGAGGCCGGGTATATATAAAGCTATGGTGCCAACAGCAATCAGGAATACGGGCAGTAAAGCAATGCAAAAGCTTTTAAAAGAAGAAGGTAGATTGTCTTCTTTAATAAAAGTAATAGAGGGCTCATCATCTTGCTTACGAGGAAGTTTAATAATCAGCCTTGGCAAAAGTATTCCGGCAATAATAGCAATGGGTATAATAATGATGAAACCATAAATAAGTGTTTTACCAATATCGGCTTTAAGAATAGAGGCTATTGCAACCGGACCGGGATGCGGCGGCAGAAAGCAATGTGTAACAGAAAGAGAAGCTGCCATAGGAATACCCACATAAAGCGGCGGTAGTTTGGTGGCTGTAGATAATGCAAAAACCAGCGGAATTAAAACAACAAATCCTGCATTATAGAATAAAGGGATGCCTACCATAAAACCAGTAAGCAGCACTGCCCATTGTATGTGCTTAAGTCCGAATAATTTAAGAAGAACATGTACAATTTTTTGTGATACACCTGTATCTTCTATTAGCTTGCCCAGCATTGCACCTAATGCAAGAACGAGTATTACACCTGCTAAAGTACTGCCTACCCCGCTTGATATAGATGTTACAACTTTTGCTGCCGGCATACCCAAAAGCATACCTGTAATAATTGAAACAATTAACAGGGCTAACATCGGGTTAAGTTTCTTTATAATAAGTATAAGAAGCAGGATGATGGCAAGTAAAACTATAAGTAACGACATTATTGATGGTTAAGGTTATGAAGCTGGTCCATGGTCTCTTTCAGTCTTTCGTACAAGCTTTTATAGATGGTAAAATAGCTTTTATATCTGTTATGATTTGTAAAGGAGGGCTCAATAAATTCAGTATTTCTTCTGGCAAATAACTGGTGGTAATCTTTTGCCAGTCCTAATGTTTTCAAACCAAAATAAGCAGCCCCGATTGCCGAAGCATCATCAGTATGAATAATGCTGATTCTTTTTCCTGTTACGTCCGCTAATATCTGCATCCAGATCCGGGATGTAACAAAGCCGCCGCTTACATGTAATTGTGCGATAGGTTTTTCGTTGTTATCAAGCGTTTGCAATACATCGTTCAGCGCATAACAAATACCTTCAATAACTGCTCTTGAAAAATGTGATTTTGAATGATAAGCGTTAACGCCAAAAAAAGAACCGCAGCTTTTGGTATCCCAATGTGGTGCACGTTCCCCGTAAATGTATGGCAGAAAAATTAATCCGTCTGCCCCTGCTTTCACCTCATTAACTACATTAAAGAAGTCATCATAATCTTGCGGAGAAATAGTTTGTTTATTAGTAAAGCTTTTAAGAAACCACAGCAAAACATTGCCGCCATTATTAACGGGTCCGCCACTAATAATTGTATCCTCATCCAACTTGTAATTAAAGGTCATTGCCTTATAATTATAAATTGGCTTTTTACCTGTAATACGAACGGCTCCGCTAGTGCCGATTGTTACTGCTGCTTCGGTTTGGTTAATTACAAAGCTTCCCAGATTTGCAAGGCATCCGTCACTTGCACCCATAAGAAAAGAAACACCTGAGGGAAGTTGTAAAAGGTTCAGCATATTTGCATTACAATTAGAGGATGTATATCCAGGACTTACAACTGCAGAGAGTTTGTCTTCAGTTATTCCCGCTAATTTCAAAGCTGCTTTATCCCATTTATTAGTAAGAATATTAAATAAGCCTGTTGAAGAAGCTATCGAGTAGTCAACCTTAAATTCGTTGAATAATTTAAACCATATAAACTCCTTGATTGAAATAAATTTATATGTTTTATCAAACAGGTCTTTGTTGTTCTCGCCCAGCCAAATAATCTTACATAAAGGCGACATAGCATGAAGCGGTGTTCCTGTATTGCGGTACATCTCTTCACCTATATCCGATCCTTTTATTCTGTCTGCAATGTCTGCACTTCGTCCGTCAGCCCAGGTTATCATATCAGCCAGTGCATTTCCATTTTCATCAACAGAAATAACACTGTGCATTGCGCTGCTAAGGCAAACCGCATGTGGAGGTTGCTGTAACTTCTGCATTTGCATTTGAAAGCAATTGATAAAGGCCTGCCAGATTAGTTGAGTATCTTGTTCAGAAAAGCCAGGCTGAGGATGATGAACAGGGTAATGAAATTGCGCAACAGAAATAACTTTGCCTTCATAATTTACAGCAATGCTTTTGGTGCTTCCTGTTCCAATATCAACCCCGAGAATATATGGCTGCATAAAATGATCAGCTTATTGCTGCACAAGCAGTTATTAGATGAATGTTTGCCCACAATATAAGATTTCTTTAAAGAGAAATTTACGACCTGTTTTTATGCAGTTTAATTGTTAAGCATGGTATTAATACAAAGTAATTGGAAAAGCAAAGCAATTTTGAGTGATTGCGAATAACCGGAAAGGAAAAAGTTGAAGTCTGTTACTATCCTTTCTTTCTCTGCAGTAAATGGTTTATTTTTGCCTGATGGATCTGGCTCAAACATCAGTTATTACAAAGCTCCCGGTAATGGAAGCTTTCTATACCATCCAGGGAGAAGGGTTTCACCAGGGGCGGGCAGCTTATTTTATAAGGCTTGCAGGTTGTACTGTTAATTGTTTTTGGTGCGATGTAAAGGAAAGCTGGGATGCTGACAATCATCCAAAAATTTCAATAGACAATATTGTACAAAAAGCTTGCGAAGAGCCGGCAAGGCTTGCAGTAATTACAGGCGGCGAACCTTTAATGTATAATCTTGATGAGCTTACTTATCAATTACAATCGCAGGGGTTTGAAACGAATATTGAAACTTCGGGGTCGTTTCCGTTAAGCGGTAACTGGAACTGGATTTGTGTTTCGCCCAAAAAATTTAAGACTCCCACTGCCCAAGCCCTCAATTATGCCAATGAATTAAAGGTGGTAATTTATAATAAAAATGATTTTGCCTGGGCAGAGTCACACGCCAAACAGGTAAACGAAAATTGCAAATTATACTTACAACCTGAGTGGGAAAGAGCGCATGTTGTAACTCCTTTAATTATAGATTATATAAAGCAAAATCCTAAATGGAGGCTGAGCCTGCAAATACATAAGTATATAAATGTTCCCTAAGTTCTAAAGTGCAACGTTATTAATAAGAAACGGCTGAAGCCTTTAATTTTAAAAATATTTTTTTTATAGCCCACGGTTTAAACCGTGGGCTATAGGGTTAATTTTTAACACCCTTGTAAAAAAAGTTTTCCCGACCTTCATTTTAACCAGATTTTTTTACATGAAGCAGTTTTTCTTTCTACTTTTTTGCATCTTGTCTTTGTTCGCGAAAGCACAAAACTATAACCCCGACAAGGTGAATAAAAAGGCTGTTGAAGCACACGAAAGCGCTATACTTAAATTACAGGACGACCGGATAAAAGAAGGAATTCCACTTTTAAAAAGAGCTATTGAAATTGATCCGAAATATGTTGATGCAATTCTTTCTTTAGCCAGCGCATACGGCGAATTGAAGGACTACCAAAGTGCCGTTAACCAGTTTGAAAAGGCAAGGCAAATGGATACTGCTTATTTCCGCTATTTTTATCTTCCTTATTCAATTAATCTCGCAGGCCTTGGCCGGTTTAACGATGCATTAAATGCTATCAACCGTTTTCTTACCATTCCGGAGTTGAATGAGCGGAGCCGCAAAAGCGGTGAATTTCGCAAACGGACCTACGAGTTTGGAGTACAGTATGCCAATAAGAATCCTGCGGGCAGCTATGTGTTTGCGCCTGTTAATTTAGGTGACAGTGTAAACTCTGTAAGGTCAGAATATTATCCTTCAATAACTATCAACGACAGCATGTTTGTTTTTACCCGAAGAGGCCAGGGCTATCGTGAGGATTTTTTTGAATGCACTATTCTACCTAATAAGAAGTACAGTAAAGCAAAGCTGATTAATGGAGATATAAACTTAGAACCATCAAAAGGGGCTTTAAATATTTCGCAGGATGGCGAATGGCTGATATTTGCAGGTTACAATTTCCGCGGTGGTTATGGAGATTTTGATCTGTACATTTCTTTCTCCACTCCTACAGGCTGGAGCGAACCTGAAAACCTGGGAAGAAATATTAATACTGAAGCCTGGGAAAGCGCGCCAAGTTTGAGCCCCGATAAAAGAGCGCTATACTTTGCCAGTACAAGGCCCGGAGGTTATGGCGATGCAGATTTATATGTAAGCTACCGCCAGGCAAACGGAAAATGGGCCCCTGCTGTAAATATGGGCCCAGGCATTAACACCCCCGGCAAGGAGCAAGCTCCTTTTATTCATGCAGATAATGCTACTCTATATTTTACATCCGATGGTTTACCCGGTTATGGAGAACATGATATTTTTCTTTGTCGTAAAGGCCCTAATAACGAATGGAGCGTTCCCGAAAACCTGGGCTATCCCATTAATACAATAGAAAATGAAGGGAGTATATTTGTATCAGCAGATGGTAAAACTGCATTTTATTCAAGCGACAGAAGCGACACACGTGGCGATTTAGATATTTATACATTTGAACTAAGACCAAATGTTCGCCCTGCAAGAACTTTGTATGTACAGGGTAAAGTATATGATAAGAAAACAGGAAAAGGTTTACCAAGCGCTGTTGAGTTAATTGATAACAGCAATCAAAGATCAGTTACCAATGTACAAACAGATGAAACCGGCAATTATTTTATGACCCTGCCCGTGGGAAAAGATTATACGTTTACCGTCAACCGCAAAGGTTACTTATTCTTTAGCCAATTGTATCCGTTAAGTAAAATTGTGGCAGACAGTACATTTAAGAAAGATATTCCTCTGCAACCTTTCGAGGTAAATGCCCTCTTAGTACTTAAAAATATTTTATTTGAAACTAACTCTGCAAAGCTTCAACCTATAAGCCTTATTGAAATAAATCGGCTATTACAACTAATGGCAGAAAATCCCACCTTAAAAGTTCAAATAAACGGACATACCGATAACGTAGGAAAACCTGCTGACAATCTTAAGCTTTCAGCAAACCGTGCAAAATCGGTAGTGGATTACCTGGTAAGCAAAGGAATAAATGCAAGCCGTTTATCTTATAAAGGTTTTGGCGAAACCAAACCTGTAGCAGCAAATACAACAGAAGCAGGCCGTGCACAAAACCGCCGTACAGAGTTTGTAATTACGGGACAGTAGAGGGTTGCTGATTGCCGGTTTCTGGTTGCAAGTATAAATTTTTGCAATCCTGTTTTATGCATGCACTACTTGAAACCCAAACTGGTAACTTGCAACATCGTAACTGGTAACTGGTAACTGGTAACTGGTAACCATCTTCACCCCTATGCAACAAGAACTGCTTTACAAAATTGCACTTACGGTAGTACCAAACATTGGAGCCGTGCAAGCTAAAATACTGGTGAATCATTTTGGCAATGCTGAAGATATTTTTAAAGCAAAAAAAAATTTATTAGAAAACATTGAGGGCATAGGAACTGCAAGAGCAAAAAACATTAAAAGTTTTGAAGACTTCGCTGCTGTGGAAGATGAAATAGAGTTCATCGAAAAATATAAGATACAAACGCTTTTCCTCACTGACGACCTATATCCCAAACGCCTTTTAAATTGTTACGATGCACCAACTATGTTGTATTACAGAGGTAATGCTGATTTAAACAGCTCGAAGATCATCAGCATTATCGGCACACGAAATAATACAGATTATGGAAGACAAATTACCGAGCAACTGGTTAGCGATCTGCAAAGTTTTAAAGCAATAATAGTAAGCGGGCTCGCTTATGGTATTGATACCATTGCACATAGAGCCGCGCTTCAAAACAATTTACAAACTGTAGGAATTCTTGCGCACGGCCTTGATAAAATTTATCCCCGGCTGCACTTAAGCCTTGCCAAACAAATGACGATGTACGGAGGCTTGTTAACCGAGTTTCCGAGAGGCACGCTTCCTGATAAACATAACTTTCCCCGCCGCAACAGGATAGTAGCCGGAATGGCTGATGCCACCATTATTATAGAAACTGCAGTTAAAGGCGGAAGCATTATAACAGCAGAATTAGCTAATGGTTATAACCGCGACGTATTCGCTTTTCCAGGAAGAATACATGATGCAAAAAGTGCCGGGTGCAATCAACTCATTAAAAATAACAGGGCAGTTTTGTTGAATAATGCAGACGAATTAATTGAGTGGTTAGGATGGAAGGAAAAGAAAGGAAAGCGCAGGCATCAAAAAGAATTATTTATAACGCTAACCAACGACGAACAGATTTTGGTTGACATACTAAAAGAAAAAGAAACTATTCATATTGATGAGCTGTTTATTAAAAGCGGGCTTAACAGCAGTACCGTTGCAGCAGCAATGTTAAATCTCGAGTTTCAAAATGTGGTTTCCTCGCTTCCGGGGAAGTTGTATAAGCTGATGTAAATGTTTTGTATAGAAGAAAGAAACACTAATACATAAAAAATAATTAAATTGCATAAACAAATTAAAGCGTCATGTTTAAATTTTTCAGCACAGCGCCTATAATTAAGAGCGACACGGTAGTAAAGCTGGAACGTATGGGCAAAACAATGCAGTTGCTTCAGGCTATTGAAGCTGAAAGAAAAAATATTTTTTCTAATACCGGCAGTTCAATAAATGGCGAAGTAACTGTTGAGCGTGTAGGTTCGTACGGCAATAAAAAGGGCAGATGATCGTAAGATGAACATTGCCTTAGCTACACTTACGCTTCTTATCATTCTATACCCGGGCTTTTTATTCAGGCGTTTTTACTACACAGGAGAATTTTCAAAAGAATATTTTAAACAAAGCGTTCCTGATCTTATTTTTTCCAGCATTCTGCCCGGCTTTTTCATTCACTTTATCGGTTATCTTCTCTTCATAAAAGGAAGAGGTGAGATTGATGTTGTTACTATAGGCACTTTATTAAGCGGTACAAGCGATTCAACCAAAGTAACCGAAGCTTTTAAAACTGTATATCAAAAAGCTCCCTTTGTTACCGGCTACTTTTTAGGAGTTAGCTTAGTAGGAATGGCAGCAGGATTTGCCTCGAAACTTATTGTTCGAAAATTAAAACTCGACCGGAAAGTTAAGCTGTTTCGTTTTCAAAACGAATGGCATTATATTTTCAGTGGCGAGATTTTAGATTTTCCTAAAGTGCCGGGTAATACAGAAGATATTGATTGCAGCTATGTTGATGCCCTTGTTAAAACCGATGAAGGAACTGTAATTTATACCGGCCTGCTTGCTGATTATATTTTAACGAAAGAAGGTGGTATAGACAGAATTTACTTGACGGATGTGAAAAGAAGGTTTTTTAAAGACGATCTTAACAATAAAGTTGAACAACCTGCACCGTTGGATGAAGCAGCTAATGACAGCCGCTATTACTATTTGCCCGGCCGGTTTTTTATTATTTCTTACAGCCAGATCATTAATCTGCATGTTACTTACTATAAGGTAACCCCCAACCAGGAATTAAAAGAGGAGATTAAGCACGTTCCATCTGATGACAGATAAGTTGTTAGATAATATTGATAGTTGTAGTGCCTCATTTTGGATAATTACTTAGGTTGCTCCTAAGCCGAAAGTGGGAAATATTGTGCAGCTCTATAACCGGCTGTTTGCAAATAGAACATTCACCTATTGCAGCACTCGACAGAACTTTTGCACCCTTAAAAGCAAATGGAAAACAAGCAGCAATCACAGAAGCAGAAAAGCTGCAATTAACCAACACCCATTACTACTATACCTTGCTTGGAAAACTTTACAGCAACATTGACAACAACAAAGCAAAAGGATAATTTGAAACAGCTTACTCATTAGCAAAAACACAAACTGACAAACAAACTATTAAAAAGAAAATTGATGAACTTTGATTATCACTAATAATCTCGTCAACATTCCGCGCTATAATCTGGCGCATTTTCAATTGCTTCCTTGCTATTAAAATGCTACTTAATCAACCTGATACAGAAAGGATATTTATACAAATTTCCTTCGCTGGCTTTAATTGTTGCGATAATTACCAGTACCAGCGCTGCTATGCCTACAACCCACGTTAATAATATTCCAATAATGGTAATAATTAGCACGAGAATAATAATCATTACAGTTATCTGAAAATTAAGTGATTCTTTAGCATGAAATGTTACATACTTCGATTCGTCTTTCTTTATCAAATAGATTATTAAGGGAGCGATTATAGGAGCAACAAGCGTTAGAATGTGAGCGAGGATTGCAAATGTTCTTTCATCGCTTGTTGGTACATATTCAGAAGGGGTTTCGGTACCGATGTAAGAATTTTCTTCCATAAAATTTTTTAGGCCTAAAATAAATCAATGCTTTTACATTTCATAGTTCCGGCCTTGTAGAATACAATAATTTTCAACATTCTTTGTGGTATTGAAGAAACAATGTAAGTTTTATAATCTACATCATTTCTACTGCCTCGTTGTTCTTTACCACCTGCTTATGCATGCGCTGTAAAAAGCTGTGCAGTTCGTTCATATTTTTTACATGATCCACAACAAGTAAAAATAGTTTGCCTGTCTGCTTTAACCTTGCTTTGTTGGTTCCTGTTTGCAAAAAGGCTAAAATATTTTTGAAAATATCAGTCTCGAAGTAAGGCGAGTCGGAACGGTTGATAAAATAGCAACGTGCCGTTTCATCTTTTAAAGTCATTTTCTCAAAGCCTAACTGCACCCCTGATTTTCGGGAGCGGACCGTTGTAAATAAATCATTAACGGGTTGCGGTATAGGGCCAAACCTGTCGAGCATCTCCGTTTTAAAATCATCCAGTTCTTTATCTGTATCACAATTATCCAACCTTGTATATAACGATAAACGTTCTGTTATACTGTCAACATAACTATCAGGTATTAGTATCTCAAGGTCGGTATCAATGGTACAGTCGCTTACAAAATAATCCTGCTTCTGAATTTCTTCTTTAAACAGGTCTTTAAACCTGCTGCGCTTTAATTCGCGGATGGCTTCATCCAAAATCTTCTGGTACATCTCAAAACCAATTTCGGCCATAAAACCACTTTGCTCCCCGCCAAGCATATTGCCGGCACCACGAATATCCAAATCCCGCATTGCTATTTGGAAGCCGCTGCCAAGCTCGCTGTGCTGTTCTAAAGTTTGCAAACGTTTACGGCTATCGTTTGGCAAAGTGCTTAACGAAGGTGCAAGCAAATAACAGAAAGCTTTTTTGTTGCTCCTACCAACACGTCCGCGCAACTGGTGCAAATCGCTTAAGCCAAAGTGATGTGCATTGTTAACTATAATGGTGTTTACGTTAGGAATGTCAACACCGCTTTCAACAATATTGGTACAAACAAGCACATCGTATTTCTTATCAATAAAGTCGAGAATACGTTCTTCCAGTTCGTGACCTTCTAATTGTCCGTGAGCAAAACCAATGCTAAGGTCAGGACATAAACCTTGTATCAAACCTGCCATTTCGCCTAATCCCTGCACCCGGTTATGAATAAAGAAAACTTGTCCGCCGCGTTCCGCTTCGTAATAAACAGCATCGCGAATAAAGTCTTCATTAAATACATGCAACTCCGTTTGTATTGGCTGCCGATTAGGTGGCGGCGTGTTAATGATGCTTAAATCTCTTGCGCCCATTAAACTAAACTGCAATGTGCGGGGAATGGGTGTGGCAGTTAGCGTTAAGCAATCAACATTTGTTTTAAATGTTTTCAGTTTTTCTTTTGAGCCTACGCCAAACTTTTGCTCTTCATCAATAATCATGATGCCGAGGTCTTTAAACTTAACCTCTTTACCAAGCAGCGCATGTGTACCGATGATAATATCCACTTTTCCTTCTTCTAACTTCTTTAAAGTTTCCTTCTTTTCTTTGGCTGACTTAAAACGGTTTACATAATCAACTGTAACCGGAAGATCTTTTAAGCGATCCTGAAAAGTTTTATAATGTTGAAACGCAAGAATGGTTGTTGGAACGAGCACTGCAGCCTGCTTTCCATCAATGCAAGCTTTAAACGCAGCACGGATTGCCACTTCGGTTTTACCAAAACCTACGTCGCCACAAACCAACCTGTCCATTGGCGACGGGCTTTCCATATCTTTCTTTACATCGGCAGTTGCCTTGCTTTGGTCAGGCGTGTCTTCATAAATAAAGGACGCTTCCAACTCAGTTTGCATGTAATTATCAGGAGAAAATGCAAAGCCGTGCTGTGCTTTACGTTCTGCATATAATTGTATAAGATCGAAAGCAATTTCTTTAACCTTTGTCTTGGTTTTTTCCTTCAGCTTTGCCCATGCATCGCTGCCGATTCTATTAACCTTAGGCACGCTTCCTTCTTTGCCGGTGTACTTGCTAACTTTATGAAGTGAATTTATATTTACATAGAGTATGTCGCCATCTTTATAAATAATTCGTATGGCTTCCTGCAACCTGCCATTAACTTCAATTTTTTGTAAGCCGCTATATGTGCCTACACCATGATCTATGTGCGTAACATAATCGCCCGGCTGCAACTCCCTTAATGTGCGAAGTGTAAGCGCTTTATTTTTATTATACGCCTGCTTAACCTTGTATTTATGATAGCGCTGAAATACCTGGTGATCGGTATAACAAACAACTTTAAGATCTTCATCAATAAAGCCGCGATGGATTGCTGTAGCTAACGGCGTGAAATTTATTTCCGCTTTTAAATCTTCGAATATGCTGTGAAGCCTTTCTAATTGCTTAGGGTTTTCAGCAAAAATGAATAGTTCAAAACCTTTCGCTTCCCATTGCTTAAGGTCTTTTATAAGAAGGTCGAACTGGCGGTTGAAAGAGGGCTGTTCACGGGTTTGGAAAGAGAGCTCACCCCAACCCTCTCCGAAGGAGAGGGAGGAAGAAGCCCCTTCCCAATCTCCCCCACCGGTGGAGGAATTTTTAAGAATTGTCGTACTGCCAAACTCTATTGTGTGCCTTGAAAGTATTTGCTCTTCAATTATTGAAGCTTTTACAAAATCTTCGGGCTTTACATCTTTTAAAATTTTTGTTTCATCATCTTCGTCGAGGTCTTGCTTTTTGTTGGTGCCTTCTTTTTGAAGTTCAAGAAAAAATTCGAGGTCTTCTTCCTGCGTTATAATTCTTTCTTTTGCAAACTGCCAGTCTTCTATCCAAACAACTGTATTGGGTGGTAAAAATTCTAATAAAGAAACCTTTTCGCCGCTGTTAAATTGTGTATCTATGTTTGGTATAATACTTACCTGCATCAACTTTCTTTCGCTCAATTGCGTTTCAGGATCGAAGATGCGGATGCTGTCAACATCATTTCCAAACAACTCAACCCGGTAAGGCTTTTCGTTGCCGAAAGAGTAAATATCGAGTATGCCTCCACGCAATGCAAACTGACCCGGCTCATATACAAAATCAGTGCGCTCGAAACCGTACATCACAAACAATTCCATCAATCCATCAAGGTTGATAGTATCGTTTGTTTTAAGCTGGATGATGTTTCCTGAAAGCGTTTTAGGGAGCACTACTTTTTCAAACAAAGCTTCAGGATGAGTAACAATAATTTTTCTATTTCCTCCAGCCGATAACTTCATCAAAGCTTCTGCACGTAGCATAACATGGCTGCTGTTAAGCAGTTTAAAATTCTTCCGGTTTTTGAACGATGAAGGAAAGTAAAACAGGTCTAAAGCGTTGGTAAGACTTTCAAGTGTATTATGAAAGTAAGCAGCCTCCTCAGCATCGTTTAAAATGATGAGATGATTTAAGCCAGCTGTTGCAGTATGATTAAAAATAGAAGCAACAATAAACTGGCTGCTGCTGCCCTGTAAATTTTTAAGCCATATACGCTGAGGTTGGGAGAAAGTAAGCCTGTCCGCCAAAGAAAAAAGGCGGGGGTTATTTTGAAACTTATTTAATAAATGCTGCAGGTTCATTCTCAGCTAATAACCACCAATATTGTTTTTTGTTGCATAAAATGGGTGGCAAAGATAACGCTGTAAGAGAGAAGAATAAAATGGAATGTTTGTTAAGATTGGAAAATTAAAAAGCGTAGTTGTTACGAGTGTCGTTATTGAAAAGAGCAAGTTGCGAAGTTATCTAAAAGGAAATGTTAGTAAGTTTAAAAACGACTAAAGCCGTTAATTCCTCCTGACGACTTTCCAACTGTTTCTAAAGAGCAGGCAATAGCTATTAGATTTAGCAGATAAGCTTTTGACTCTTAAAAATGTAGAACAACTTTATAGGCTGTTGCTTTACAAAATTCGGCTTAAACGACTTAAACTTGATTATATGCATAAGCAGTGTTTGTTGGTGAAGAACACCAACCTAAAGGCGAAAAAAAGCTTAAGTCTTTACGGACATTGACTTAAGCCAACCTTTTTTAACGTTCAAAAAATTATAAACCGGGACGACAGGTAGCAATCATAATCTGAACGTGAATAGCATATCTTGCCACCCTAAAACAAATTTGTATGAAAAAGACATTTGCAATTCTGACTGCTGCAGCTATTATGACTGCCTGTGGCGACAACAAAACCGAAGCGACTTCGGAAACCAAAGACACATCAGCAATGATGAGTACTGAAACAAAGCCAGCCGATGCTGCGCCAATGGACAACTCCACTAAAACGGATAACACCATGAGCAGCAACATGATGAAGGATGGAATGATGACAATGAAAGACGGGAAAATGATGATGATGGAAAGCGGAAAGATGATGCCTATGACCAAAACTATGACCTGCACCGACGGCTGCAAAGTGATGATGAATGGTGAGGTAATGATGAAAGATGGCAAGAAAATGATGATGACCGAAGGAATGATGATGGACAAGGACGGTCACATGATGGACAAAGACGGTAAAATGATGGACAGCAAAATGATGATGGACAAGAAAATGTAAGTCTTACTATTTTAAATAAGCTTCAAAGTCTGCCGGTGAACGGCAGGCTTTGAAGTTTTAGGGAAAATCACATCGAAATCAATGCCTTTGCAGTACAGTCGGGATTTTAAAAAAGGGGGAAATGATGCCAAAGGGTTGCACATAACGATTGAGTATTGCCGATGGTGGGGAAATAGAATTCCTTCCGCCGGGACAACCGCAGCTGGATTTTGATTTAAAAGATGAAGTTAAAAACAAAAAGTCAAATTACTAACCTCCCGCCCGAACCAAAGCCAAAGAGCAAACTGCTGCCGATTGCTCCAACGTCCAGCCCCACTATTGGCAATACTTTTGTTGCCTGCCGTTTTAGTCAAGATATGATTTTAAATCACTTACTTTTTTTAGTTCTGCTTTGACTTTATCAGTATCGCAACCTTTTGCGGTAAGATATTTTTTATGCATTTCAATAAACTCTTTAAAGGAAACACTTTGCTTTCCTGCCTCAACTATAGCTTCTCTTGCTATTTCTTTATCAGTATTGTGTCCTGCAAAATTATTGTCAATGTACCCATAAGATTTTGCAATTAAGTCTTCTAATGTTGGCATTGTCTGTTTTTTTAAAAGTTAGTAAGCATTTGTTACTGTTGAGCCGTCGGACGCAATGGTAAAGGTTTTCGTTTCTACTCCCATACCACCAAAACCATTCTTTGCTCTGAAAGAATGGGTAACCTGATACGTTCCATCGTCCTTTTTAATAACCTTTGTCCATTTGATACTTTCATAGCTATCTGGGTCTCGTAAATAATTATGTTTTATATAACTTTCTACGCAATCAACAGAATTATCAAACGGGGACTGATGAGGACCTCCAGAAAAGCTATCACCACTACCTTTGTTGGCATTAATTATAACTACAAGGAGAACGATAAATCCAACAACATATAAGAACAGTTTTTTCTTAGTAAATCCTGTCTTTTTTTCAAATGAAGGAGTGGTTTCCAAATATTGAATTTCTCCTTTATCAGCCGAAGCAAATGTTTGATAAGCGTTCATAAGACGCTCAATACATTTCTTAGCACCAACGCCACCAACATCGTCACTTTTACCGCCAACTACAACTTTAGTATTTGTATCATCAATTTTTTCAAATTCAATTTCTAACGGAATTCCTTGCAAACCATATCTTGATTTACCTTTCATTAATATCTTGTCCGATGAAATAAATTGAGTGTCCTTATGTGTTCCAATTTGTTGAAGTGCCTTTTGGAAAAGATTTGCAGTAGTGTTTAAATCATTTTTTGCTTCAATAGTTTGAGAAGCAGAAACATTCAATAGTCCCATGGTTAAAGTTTTAGTTTGTGAAGAGCCTGTTTCAAAAATGGCAGGCAACTCGTAAATATAAGACAGTTGGCATAAATTCGCTAAAATATAGTGTCATTAAGCATTAATACTATTTCTTTCGCTTTTTCAGATTGTTGTGCCTTTAACTGTCGCAAACACGTTTTTCTATATTTCTATTCCTCCCTTCTTCCAAAGGTCGTCAAGAGGACTTACTATTGTTACTAATTGCTCCTTTCTAACGTGTAAATATCGCTCGGTAGTTTTAATATTGAAGTGACCAAGAATGTCTTTTATGTACCCCACATCAATTCCCTTTTCCAGCAAATGGGTGGCAAAGCTGTGGCGCATTTCCGCCTTTGCCAACTGTTCTTCACCTGCAAATAAACTTGACCTAAGGTTGTCACCTTAACTGATCAATGTGTTCTTCAAAAGCGGATTGCTTCTCTGTCGTTCCTCCTCATCGCAAACCCTTCTCACTTCCTGTTATACAACCATGTCCACTCCTTTAATAACCTTTCTGCATCTTCGGTTAACTGTTCGGGCAAAAGCCGCCAACCCCAGTTATTCTTATTAGATGCAGGTGTATTCATACGGCAACTTTCATCAAGGGCTAACACATCCTGCATTGGAAGAATGACTGTTTTTGCTACTGATAAATATGCCAACCGGCCCAATACAATATGAATATCCTCTTCTAAAGTTTTCATACCAGTGTACTGTTCTAAACGGTGGCGGTTGTCGTTATTGACTTCGCAGCGGTACCACCCGCGAACAGTATTGTTGTCGTGAGTACCTGTATAAACAATAAAGTTCTCGTGGTAATTGTGCGGCGCATGGATGGACTCCTGCATGTCTTCACCAAAAGCAAACTGCAATATTTTCATACCCGGCAGTTTAAATTGGTCGCGAAGCTGGTAAACGGCATCGTTTATATCTCCCAGGTCTTCGGCTACAAAGGGCAAGCTGCCTAACGCTTCTATTGCAACAGTAAAAAGATCGGTTCCGGGACCGGGCTTCCACTCGCCATGCCGTGCTGTGGTTTCGGTGGCAGGTACTTGCCAATAATCAACAAAAGCCCTGAAGTGATCGAGGCGCACAATATCGAACAACTCCATGTTCTTTTTAAAGCGTTGTATCCACCAATCGTAGTTGCGCTTCTTTAGTACATCCCATTTAAAAACCGGCATTCCCCAAAGCTGTCCGTCATCACTAAAGGCATCAGGCGGTACTCCGGCAACACCAGTCATATTTCCTGTTTCATCTATAGCAAAAATTTCCTGGTCGCTCCAAACATCTGTAGAGTCGTAGCTGATGTAGAAAGGCATATCTCCAAATAATTGTATGCCGTGTTGGTTGCAGTAATGGCGCAGTTTCTTCCACTGTTTTGCAAACACGAATTGCAGCCACTTTATTTTCTCCAGTTCATCTTTATGCTGGCTTGCTAAGTTCTGCAATGCTTTGGGCTGGCGAAGCTTATATTCTGCAGACCACCTGAACCACGGCTCACCTTCATGCTGTTTCTTTAGCATCATGAACAGGGCAAAGTCGGTCAGCCAGCTTTCTTCTGCCTGGCAAAACTCATCAAACTCCTGCTGAAGCTCACTAAATTTCCCCTCTTTAAAGGTTTGCCATGCTTTTTTAAACAGGTCGCCTTTCACGCGTTCAGCATCTGCATAATCGGTTTGTACTTTGTTTGGTAAATGGTATTGCTGCAACTCTTCCATTTTTAGCAAGCCCTCATTTGCAAGCAATTCGGGGCTTATTAATAAAGGATTACCTGCCTTACTGGATAAAGAACTGTAAGGCGAATGCGACTGTCCCTGCTCGGTTGGATTTAGCGGCAACAGTTGCCAGAACTTTTGATGACTTCGGTGAAGGAAGTTGGCAAAAGCTTCAGCCTCCGGACCTAAATCGCCAATACCAAAAGGCGAAGGCAGCGAAGTGATGTGCATTAAAATACCTGCCCCACGTACATGTTCGCTTTGCAGCTTTATAAAAGCCAAAGGGATATCTTTAAAAAGCTCTTGTGCAGCAAAGCTGTTTTGATGTTTTCCTCCGGTTTTCAATAATATGTTTTGATAGCTTTTTGGAGCATGGTCTGGTATATTGATGCGGGTGTCTTTCCAATCTAACTCCTGAATTTGTTTATTTTGTTCTTTGCTCAATTTTGCAAGGCCAAGAGGAATTGCAACTGCATAATAATTATGCTGGTATTTGCGCGCAAATGCAAATACATTGTTTTTATATTCACCTTCTACTTGCAAAGGAATGTATTCGCCTTTTGCAAACAAGTCGGCATTATTATTACGCTCGTTTAATAAAGTATGTATCAGCCAAAGTTTTATTCTTGCATCGGAGCGGTTTTGCCATAGTTCGTGCAGTAGCGCTTCGTGGTTGTTGGCATCGCGGTTATCTAATTCATCAAGGTATTGCCGGCATCTTTCATAATTAATAGAACGGCGGTTATCGGGGTCAACCAAACTAAGGGTCCAAAGTTCTGTTCCCTGGTAAATATCAGGAACACCGGGGCAGGTAAATTTAAGCAACACCTGTCCTAAAGAATTGGCCATACCAAAATCTGCTATCTTCGTTTGAAAGCTATGGAAGCTTTTCCAGAAGGGGCTGTTGGTATTTAAAAGGCCGGTTATAAAATTCTTTGCTGCTTCTTCATATTCAATATTTGGCGCAGTCCGGTTGAAGTGGGTCTTTTCTTCACGCAGGGCCTTTTCAATATATTCTTCAATACGGTTTCGTATGTTATCATCGTTTCGCCCTGGCATTGGGTAAGCGTCAATAAGGGTTTGATAAATAAAGTATTCATCATTTGCATCAGGCGCTCCGTTTGTTTTAAGAGGGATGTTTATCTGCCGCCATTCTTCCACCAGGTTAAACCATTCGTTTGAAAGATCGGTTAACACATTCAGCCTGGCACGAACACCTTCACCATGTTTGGTATCGTGGGTAGAAGTTGCATTGATCGAAAGCGGCCATTGCTGCTGCCTCTCCTTCATTTGCGTATGAAACTCAGCGATGGTAGAGCCAAACACTTCGGCAGAATCGCCCACTTCGTTATGGCTGATGAAACGGTTATAGATGTCCAAAGGATCTTTAAAACCCTCTGCCATTAACTGACCGTTAAATTGCATTAATCTCTGATAAAAGTGTAATGCATCAGCATGGTATTCTTCGTTTGATTCCAAAGGTTTTTTAAGCAATACGTTCTCCAGAAGATCAACAGATAGTGTTATATCGGGCCTGCTTTTTTTTATGCGCCTGAAAATATCCTGCACATCGGCAACTTCATTTTCTGATAACGGAAATGCATTACCATAATAACGGTAAACCGGGCACTGTATAAGAAGCTCTGCAATTGCTGTTTTAATATCTTCTGTACGCATTTGTGCATAATCTTCTTTTTGCACAAGATTGGTTCGGATTAAAAGCTGGAACAGGTTTTCAAGCTCCCCGCCCATGTGTTTATAAAGAATGTTCGCCTTCTTATCGTGCAGTTGCTGATGAAGGGATTTATCGCTGTTAGTTAGTTTTTTGTAAAAATTTGTAAAGCTTTGCCCGCTGCTCCTGTTGGTAAATAAATTGTTGATCATCGAGAGAAAGTCGTTACCCGTATTACCTTGTACAGGCCATTGTTTTGGTAAACTTTCTCCCGGCATAAGTATCTTTTCTACCACTATATAAGTTACTTCTCCCACCAGTTTGCGAAGGTGTTTGAGATAAGCTGTAGGATCGTAAAGGCCATCAATATGCTCAATACGGAGTCCCTGGAAAACACCATCATTTACCAGTGTTTTTATTAATTTCGAGGCTTCATCAGAGTTAGGCTCGTGTAATGATTGAGGCCCCTTTTCGAGCACATCCATCAGCCATTCGTTGTTTGGGTGAAAAGCCATGTGATGGGGCACAATGGTCTGCAACCAGTTGAGGCCTGCTTCTCTTAGTTTTTTACTTATTTCCCTTAACTGTTCTTCAGTACCAATTTCAGGATTAATGCGATGAGGATTTACACCATTATAACCGTGTACACTTGCGGGAGTTGCTTCGAAAATGGGAGAAGCATAAATAGTGCTTACTCCTAACTTCTGCAGGTAAGGGAGCACCTTTTCAAAATCGTTAAAAGTAAAGTCTTTATGAAAATGTATGCGATATGTTGAGATGGGATTGGTCATCGGTTAGGTCATTAAGTCATTGAGTCAATAAGTTATGAAGTGCGCGTTCAATTATCAATTTTACTTCATTCGTACTTCGTAGTTCTTATTTCGTACTTCTTACTTCGTACTTCTTATTTCGTATTACTCTCTTTGTTGATGCATTGGTTGCTTAAGCACTACAACTGAATGTCCATCTACTTTTATCTCGTCCGCTGCTTTATAAGTTTCACCTTCTTCAGTTATCATATTTGCGCTTGTGTCTAAAACCCTGCTCCAGGTAACACCATATTTTACAGGAGGAAGCCTAAAACTAAGCGGCTCGTGGTATGCATTAAAGATTACATAGAAGCTGTCATCAATTACTGTTTCTCCTGTAAGGCCTACAGAGTGTATGCCTCGTCCATTCAGGTAAACACCAAGCGACTTTGCAAAACCGATGTTCCAGTTCTCTTCGGTCATCTCTGCACCATGCGGTTGAAACCATGCGATATCTTCAACCCCCACTCCTTTTATAGCCTGCCCCTCAAACCATAGTCGCCTGCGAAAAACAGGATGTTTTTTGCGTAAATGAATAAGCTTTTGTGTAAAGGCTAATAATTCTTTGTCAGCATTTTCCCAGTCTATCCACGAGATTTCATTATCCTGGCAATAAGGATTATTATTACCCTGTTGAGTGCGGCTTAATTCATCTCCAGCCACAATCATCGGTACTCCCTGCGATAAAAAAAGCGTGGTAAGAAAATTTCGCTTCTGCTTTTCGCGCAGTTCGTTTATTACTATGTTAGTAGTTACTCCTTCAACGCCACAATTCCACGAACGGTTATGGTTATCTCCATCATTATTATTTTCTCTATTATCTAAATTGTGCTTTTCGTTGTACGATACAAGGTCGTTAAGTGTAAAGCCATCGTGTGCGGTAATAAAATTTATACTGGCGGTTGGTAAGCGGTAATCATTGCGGTAAAGATCGGGACTGCCGGTAAAGCGTTCTGCAAATTCGCCTAACATGCTGTGTGCACCGCGCCAATAATCGCGGATGCTGTCGCGGTACTTACCGTTCCATTCTGCCCATCCCGGCGGAAATTTTCCTACCTGGTAGCCGCCTTCGCCAATATCCCACGGCTCGGCAATTAGCTTTACCTGCGAGATTACAGGATCCTGGTGAATGATGTCGAAGAAAGACCCGAGGCGGTCAACCTCATGCAGTTCCCTTGCCAATGCTGAAGCCAGATCGAACCTGAAACCATCCACATGCATATCAAGTATCCAATACCGGAGGCTGTCCATTATTAACCTTAGCACATTAGGCATCATTGCATTAAGCGTATTACCCGTACCTGTGTAATCCATGTAAAAACGCCTGTTATCTTTAAGGCGGTAATAGGAAGCATTGTCAATGCCACGGAAAGACATTGTAGGCCCTAACTGATCTCCTTCGCCCGTATGATTGTACACTACATCAAGTATCACCTCAATGCCCGCTTTATGCAACTCCTTAACCATGCTTTTAAACTCAAAAACCTGCTCACCTAAAATTCCCGTGCCCGAATAACGGGCATCAGGAGCAAAAAAGGAGAGTGTATTATAACCCCAATAATTATTTAAATCCTTTTCGGCAAGCGTACGGTCTCTTACAAATTGATGAACCGGCATTAATTCTATTGCCGTAATGCCTAAATCCTGTAAATACTTTATGGTTATCGGATGCGCAATAGCTGCATAGGTGCCCCGTATCTTTTCGGGTATATCAGGATGAAGTTTTGTGAACCCTTTTACGTGTGTTTCGTAAATGATGGATTTGTGGTAAGGAATATCAGGTGCTTCATCATCCTCCCAATCGAAATTATGGTTGATGACTACACATTTAGGTATGTAGGGAGCACTGTCGGTTTCGCTATAGCTTAAATCTCCGGCAGGATGACCAGCCTCGTAACCAAACAGCGCATTATCCCATATAATGGTTCCTGCTATTGCTTTTGCATAAGGATCAATTAAAAGTTTATGCGGATTAAAGCGATGACCATTCACCGGATTGTAAGGGCCAAAAACACGGTAACCGTATAACTGGCCCGGCTCCAACTCGGGAACGTAGGCATGCCATACATGATGAGAACGCTCTTTCATCCTGATCTTGACCGACTCCATATCGTCTTCAAGTTTATTAAATAAGCAAAGGTCCACATCCTGTGCGTTTTCGGCGTACAGGGCAAAATTCACTCCTTCACCGTCCCAGGTAGCGCCTAAAGGAAAAGGGTTTCCCGGGTAAACAGAAGTTCTATTCATTTAAATTTTAAAAAAATTATTGATGGTTTCATTCCGCTATTTACAAATTGTTCTATTTGAATAAAAGCGGTGTAAATAGGAAGAAAGCTTTGATTTGTGCGCAATTTACCTTCAATGTCCATTTTGAGAAGGATTTTTTTAGTGGCCGCTGTCTTAATATGTTATTTTAAAATGTAGAGAATATGCAGTTTTCATACCATGCAAAAAAAGAACAGAGAGGTTTTATGCAGCTCCAGCTATCAGTAGGAATACTAATAACATTAGTGTTAATAAATTAATTACTTTACCTTTATCCGTTTGATAATTTTGATAAAAAATAACCTTAAATGAGCAATACAGATAAATTGAAAGCCCTAAAGCTTACAATTGACAAAATAGATAAAGATTTTGGAAAGGGCAGCGTAATGATAATGGGCGAGCGGACTAATAACGATCTTGAAGTCATCTCTACCGGCTCAATTGGTTTAGATGTGGCGCTGGGAATTGGCGGTTTACCAAGAGGCAGAATAGTTGAAATATACGGACCTGAAAGCAGCGGTAAAACAACTATTGCCATACATGTAATTGCCGAGGCACAAAAAAAAGGCGGCATGTGCGCTATTATTGATGCGGAGCATGCCTTCGACAGTTCGTATGCACAAAAGTTGGGCGTGGACGTTGATAATCTTTTGATCTCGCAGCCGGATTATGGAGAGCAGGCCTTAGAAATTTGCGACCGCTTAATTTTATCAGGAGCATTGGATGTTGTTGTGATAGACTCTGTAGCGGCATTGGTTCCCAAAGGTGAGTTGGAAGGTGAAATGGGCGACAGCAAAATGGGCCTGCAGGCAAGGCTGATGAGCCAGGCTTTACGTAAGCTTACAGCCACTATTAATAAAACAAATACCATCTGTATTTTCATTAACCAGTTGCGCGAGAAGATAGGCGTAATGTTCGGTAACCCCGAAACTACAACCGGTGGTAATGCCTTAAAGTTTTATGCTTCCGTACGTTTGGATATTCGCCGGATGACACAAATTAAAGATGGTGACGAAGCAGTAGGTAACCATGTAAAAGTTAAGGTGGTAAAGAACAAAGTTGCCCCACCTTTCAGGGCTGCC
>JAABUN010002516.1_pt1 | contig 32293 bp, 27 predicted proteins | sample 5559311 | NCBI WGS metagenome assembly JAABUN01 (sample SAMN10711877, study PRJNA513370) | rock metagenome | isolation source: Antarctica rocks | place: Antarctica: Victoria Land, Siegfried Peak sud | reverse complement strand
CCGGCCGCCTACGTCGGCAAGGGTTCGGCCGTCTGCTCTCCGGCGCCGCTGACGATCGGCACCTGGTCGATGGCCCGGGATCCGCAAGGAAGGTGAATCGGCCGGCCCGCGGTCCGGCTCACCCGGCGGCGGACGGGGCTCGACCTGCTGCCGGCTGTCCGTGCGGTGGACGCTCTCGCCGGCGGTCGTGATCGACCGCCGGGCATTGATCGACCTGGACGGTCCGCGCAGCGGATTCCCGCATCGTTCCACCTGACCGGCGGGAATAGGCGCGCACCCGCCCGCCGTGACACCGCACCACTGGACAACGCCGCCACGACGGCTCGCCGCCGTCGTCCGCGCCCGCTCTCGACGCAGAACCGGGCAGGCGCGGTGAGCACCGCGCCTGCCCGATTCATGCTGTCAACCCGTGGTCACGGGGTCGGTGCGGCGCCCCCCTGGTAGAGAGCGGCGACCTCGCTGGCCGAGAGCGCGCGGTCGAACACCCGGGTGTCGTCCACGGCCCCGTCGAGGAAGTCGACGGGCTTGCCGCCGAACTTCCCGCGGCCGACAGCGAATGTGCCGGTCGACTTGTCGGCGTTGCCGAGGACGCCGAGGCTGCCGGCCAGCTGACCGTCGACGTAGATCGACAGCTTGCCGACATTGATGTCGCGGACGCCGACGACGTGGTACCACTGCCCGGTCTTCGGCACGCCCACGTCGCTCGCCAGCGCCCGGGCCCCGGCGAAGCTGAACGCCAGCCGCTGGTCCGCGCCGGAGAACTGCAGGAAGAACGCGCTGACCTGGTCGCCGTCCTGGCTGGCGATCGTCTGGAAGGCGCCGTCGATACGGTTGAACCGCACCCACGCGGACACCGAGTAGTTGGCGCCCTCGGTGTTCACCAGCGTCTTCCCGGCCTCGGCGGACTGCCCGGCGCCGTTCAGTGCCAACGCCGAACCGGAACGACCCGCCGTCCACCCGGCACCACCGAGCAGGGTGAGCGGGTTGTTGCCGGAGGAGTCGGCCGCGGTCGTTCCGCTGCCCTCGTTGAAGGTCCAGTGGTCGATGCCGGTGAGTCCGGGCTTTCCGGGGGGCGCCGTGGCCGTGCTCTGTCCGGCGGCGATCACCGAGAGGTTGGATGCGCGGACCCGGGCCTGGTCGACCTTCTCCACCTTCCGGTCGTAGGTGAACAGCCCGTTCAGCTCGCCCTCCACGTCGGTGATCTGCGTGTAGACGCTGCCGGACAGTCCGTATGCGGCGCCCTGGTCGCGCAGGACCGCGTCGTTCGCCTCGTAGCCGGCGTTCAGTGCCGCCTGGTCCGGCACCGCACCGTAGGGGTTGATCGGCGCGGTGGGCCAGGTGTGGCCCTCGATGGGGAGGGTCAGCCCGCCGTGCTCGCCGTCGATGGATGCCCGCGTCGCGTCCGGCGCCGGCAGTGCCGGGCCCTGGTACTGGTGCCAGTCGATGATGTCCCCGGTTCCGGGATCACCCGGGGTGTCACAGCAGTTCGCCCCGCTGCGGTCGTCGACGAGCCGGCTCGGGTCCTGGGCCTTGATCTGAGCCCCGACCTCGCTGGCCGCCGGGATGCTCCACTGACCCCAGCCCTCGTTGAACGGGATCCAGCCGATGATCGACGGCACGCCGGAGTGCTGGTCGACGATGCGCCGGGTCTCGTCGCGGAAGTTGGCCTTGTCACCCGTCGTCAGCGAGCCGTTGCGGCCGGTCGGCAGGGCCGGGATGTCCTGCCACACCATCAGGCCGAGCTTGTCCGCCCAGTAGTACCAGCGGGCGGGCTCGACCTTGATGTGCTTACGGATGGTGTTGAAGCCGAGGTCCTTGGTCTTGGCGATGTCGAACTTCAGCGCCGCGTCGGTCGGTGCGGTGTAGATGCCGTCCGGCCAGTAGCCCTGGTCCAGCGTCGCGAGCAGGAACGTCGGCTTTCCGTTCAGCACGATCCGCTTCTTGCCGCCGACATCGGCCACCGCGATCGTCCGCATACCCGCGTAGGTCTCGACGCGGTCCTTGCCGCCGCGGCCGTTGAGCGTCGCGGCGAACGTGTACAGGAACGGGTCCGGTGGGCTCCACAGGTGCGGGCTGGGGATCGGCAGCGTCAGCGGTGCGCCGGGCCGTCCGGTGACCGAGGCGACCTTGCGGCCCGAGGCGTAGGCGTCCACCGTGAGGTTCGCGCCGGTGGGGTCGCCGTTCGTGGTGCTGGTGACGGTGAAGGACTTCCGCGTCGAGTCCGGAGTGGCGGTCACGGACGCGATGCTGGTGGCCGGCACCGGCTCCAACCAGACCGACTGCCAGATGCCGGACGCTGCGGTGTAGAAGATGCCGCTCGGGTCCAGCCGCTGCTTCCCGACGGGGATGTTGGCGCTGTCGACCGGTGAGTGCACGCCGACGACGATCTCCTGGGGCCCGGCGCCGCCGGAGCGCAGCGCGGCGGTGACGTCGACGCTGAACGCGTCGTAGGCGCCGCGGTGCCGGACGACCTGAACGCCATTGACCCAGACGGTGGCGTCGTAGTTCACCGCGCCGAAGTTGAGCCGCAGGTGCTCGCCCGGCCTCAGCAAGCCCTTGGGCAGCGTGCCGACGCGGCGGTAGAACGCGAAGTCGGAGTGCTGCTGCACCCCGGACAGCACGGATTCCTCGGGGTAGGGCACCAGGATCTTCCCGGCGAGGTCACGGCCGATGGGTGGCGCGCTGAACCCGTCGGTGGGCGCGTACTGCCACAACCCGTTCAGGTTGGCCCAGCGGGGGGCGGCCACCGAGGGCCGGGCGAGCTGCGGACGGGGATAGTCCGGCAGCGCATTGGTCGGGCTGACCAGGTTGGTCCACGGGGTGGCCAGCGGCGCGGTCTTGCCGCTCCAGGTGGACGTGCCGACAGCGGCGCCCACCGCGACCGGTGCTGCGGCGGGAACTGTGGCAGCGGGCGCTACGGGCGCGGCGCCGGCGGGCGCACCGGCCCAGACCAATCCGGCGGCGGCACACGCGAACGATGCGACCGCGGCTGGGACGAGGACGAGCGGCTTCCGACGGCGGCGTCGGGACAGGACGGGCACGGGGCCTCCGGGGTGTGGGACGGGACCGGGCCGAGCGGGACAAGCTCGAACCAGAGCTGTGGGGACTCGAATCGGCTGCCCTTCGGCGCCACAGCCGATCGGAGTTGGTCAACTCTGGTCAGGAGCAAACAGCCGCCAACGCACTGTGTCAATGGGTGCACCGCCCGCAACGGGCTGAGTGTCTCGCCGATCGACCGTCGGGGCGCTCAGAGCCGTTCGATGTCGGCGTCGGTCCAGTCCTTCGGGTCGTCGGGCAGCGGCTGGTCCCTCTTCGAGCGGCCGGGGACACCGCTCCCCCGGTCGGCCGGGCGGCCCTGGCCGACGCTCGAGCCGACCTGGCGTGCCGGAGGCCCAGTGGCCGACCCGGCGTGCACGTCATCCACATCGACGCCGCGGCCGCGCCGGAATCCCGCGTCGACGGCGAAGCGACCGGGCCCGGTGAACACCAGGACCAGGCCGACCAGCCCGATCGTCAGCGCGTTCTCCCCCTCGACGCCGACCGCCTGCGAAAGGGTGAGGAGATTGCCCCGCGGGACGTGCCAGGACACATAGACCAGTCCCATCAGCACGGCCACCAGGCCACCGGCCACCCGGGTGAGAAAGCCGACGGCCAGCAGGATGCCCAGACCCAGCTCACCGACCGTCGTGATCCACGCGGCCACCGATACCGGAACCGGGAACGGCACGTGGGCTTGCCGGATCATCGCGGTGAACCCGTCGATGTCCCGCGCGTGCTGCAGGCCGCGGATGACCAGCAGTGCCCCGAAGCCCAGGCGCATCAGCAGCAGGCCGATCGACGCAGGGGTGGTGACGCGGCGACGGGCGGCGGCAACCTCGGACTTGTGCCGTCGGCCGTCCGCGCTGACGGGGTCGGACATCGGGGCCTCCCTCACAACGTCCGGCCCGGGCACTCCGGCCGCGCTGATTCCGGCCGCGCGGGAGCTTCGGGCAGCTGGCTGGCTTCAGGCCGCGGCGATCGCCCGGCCCATGTTCTCGTCCAGCGCGGCGAGGAAATCCTGCGTCGTGAGCCACGGCGCGTCGCGGCCGATCAGCAGAGCCAGGTCCTTGGTCATCTGACCACCCTCGACGGCCTCGACGCAGACCCGCTCCAGGGTTTCGGCGAACTCGGTGACCTCCGGGGTGCTGTCGAGCTTGCCGCGGTGAGCCAGGCCACGGGTCCAGGCGAAGATCGACGCGATCGGGTTGGTGGAGGTGGGCTGGCCCTGCTGGTGCTGGCGGAAGTGCCGGGTCACCGTGCCGTGCGCGGCCTCTGCCTCGCAGACCCGCCCGTCCGGGGTGAGCAGCACCGACGTCATCAGCCCGAGAGAGCCGAACCCCTGGGCGACGGTGTCGGACTGGACGTCGCCGTCGTAGTTCTTGCACGCCCAGACGTAGCCGCCCTCCCACTTCAGCGCGGCCGCGACCATGTCGTCGATGAGCCGGTGCTCATACGTCAGGCCCGCGGCCTCGAAGTCGGCCTTGAACTCGGACTCGAACACTTCCGCGAACAGGTCTTTGAACCGGCCGTCATAGGCCTTGAGGATCGTGTTCTTCGTGCTCAGGTAGACCGGGTAGCCCCGCTGCAGGCCATAACGCATGGACGCACGGGCGAAGTCGCGGATCGAGTCGTCGAGGTTGTACATCGCCATCGCGATACCGGACGACGGGAAGTCGAAGACGTCGAGCTCGATCGGCTCGCCGCCCTCCTTCGGCGTCCACGTCAGCGTCAGCGCGCCGGCGCCGGGGATGCGGGTGTCGGTGGCGCGGTACTGGTCGCCGAACGCGTGCCGGCCGATGACGATCGGCTTGGTCCAGCCGGGGACCAGCCGCGGAACGTTGTCGCAGATGATGGGCTCACGGAAGACGACACCGCCGAGGATGTTGCGGATCGTCCCGTTAGGGGACTTCCACATCTTCTTCAGGCCGAACTCCTCGACGCGGGCCTCGTCGGGGGTGATCGTCGCGCACTTCACCCCGACGCCGTGGGTGAGGATGGCCTCGGCCGAGTCGACGGTCACCTGGTCGTCGGTGGCGTCGCGGTTCTCCATGCCCAGGTCGTAGTAGCGCAGGTCGACATCGAGGTAGGGCAGCACGAGCTGTTCGCGGATCGACTGCCAGATGATGCGGGTCATCTCGTCGCCGTCGAGCTCGACGACGGGGTTGGTCACCTTGATCTTGGGCACCGCTACGGCTCCGTCCGCCTCGTCGCGCCACCGCCGGACCCGGCAGTGGATATCCGTGCATGTGTCTTGACGTCAAGATACCCGGCGTCGGCAGCGGCTCACGGACCGGCAGCCCCCGCGGTGGTGCGGCGCTGCCCGCGGCCTCCGAGGGTGGAGGCCGCGGGCAGGCGGGTTGCGGGTGCCGGTCGACTCAGCTGGTGCCGGAGACGATCGTGGTCCGCTGCTGCTTGCCGTCGGAGATGGCGCCCCAACCGAGCCACCGCTTACCGGGCGCCAGCCCTGACCGGGTGACGGTCAACCGGAACGGCTGTCCGACGGTCACCCGCTGACTCTGCGGGGTGACCCGCAGATTGCCCGCCGCGGTCGCCCCGACCAGGTAGCTGTGCAACGGCACCGTCTGCGCCGGCCCGTCGTAGAGGCTGACGTAGACGTCGTAGGCCCCCGGGGTGGGCGCCGGCACCGTGACGGACTCATTCGACCCGCCGGCGGCGGACGCAGCCACCTCTTTGGCGGTGCCGGCCTGGTAGACGTAGATGTCCACGTCGGTGTTCGGCGCCACATCGGCGTCGTAGGTGGCGTATCGGAGCAGCGTCGTGCCCGCGGGCACGGTCACCGTCACCTTCTTCGTCCGCGGCGATTCGACCTGTGGAGCTGCCGGGTCGAACTGCGGACCGGAGGGCGCGAGCGCCAACGGGCTCACGGTCGAGGGGACCAGGCCGCGGACCGAAGTCGTCGCCGTGCCGGTGAAGCCGGCGGTGATGGTCCCGGTTTGGCTGCCGTTGCCGCCGGTGAATGTCAGCTCCTCCGGCGAACTCGCCAGCACCGGCCGCACGACGACCGGCGTCCGGACGACGTGGGACCCGTCGGACCAGCTGACCGAGCCCTCGGCGTAGGCGTCGAACGGCGCCGACGTCCGGGTGACGGTGAGCGTGTAGGTGGCACTGCTTCCGGGGGCGAGCCGCAGCGTCGTCGGGCGGACCGTCGCGGTGAAGCCGGCCGCGACCTTCCCGGAGGCCCGGTAGGTCGACGTCGTCGACGACACGTTCGTCACCGTGCGGGTGACCGTCTTCGAGCCGGCAAGCGCACCGATCGCGATGGACGGGTAGTTCAGGTCACTCGGGTCCAGAGCCTTGACGCCGGCGCAACTGGTCAGCGCGGGGGTGACCGGGGCGTAGTTGCAGCCGAAACGGTCCCAGTCGGCGGCTCCCGCCCGGTAGACCAGGCCCGGGTCGAAGGCCCTCGCCGGGACGACGAAACCGGAACCGTAGGCGAACGCACCGGCCGGGCCACCGTTGTCGTCGGTGATCGGCTTCCCGCGGTTGTCCGTGGTCGTGGCCGTGGTCATCAGCGCGGACTTGACCTCGGCGGGGCTCCAGGTGGGGTGCTTGCCGATGATCAGCGCGGCGATCCCGGCGATGTGCGGGGACGCCATCGACGTGCCCGAGTAGAAGTCGAAGTTCCGGCCACTGTTGTCCGGCGGGGCGACCGCGGCGAGCACGCTGACACCGGGCGCCATGATGTCCGGCTTCAGCAGGTTCCCGTCACCGGCCAGAGCCGGGCCGCGGGAGGAGAAGCCGGCGACCTGCGGGGCCTCGACCTTGGAGTTCACGGTCGCGGCGATCGACGCGGTCGGCGCCGGGGTCGAGGCGATGTAGGCCTTGACCGCGGCCCCGGCCACCTCGTCCAGGTGCACGGTCGGCACGGCGTGCAGGTCGGCGTCGAGGCTGTTCGGGCCCACGTTCGTCAGCAGCATCCCGACCCCGCCGGCGCGCTTGACCTCAGCGCTCTTGTCGGTCCGCGGGTTCACCCCGCGGTCGCACTGGACGATCTTCCCGGACACCTTCGCCGGGTCCAGGGCGTCGGCAAAGCAGAGCCGCACCTCGTCGGCGGGCTTCCCGGCGACACCGACCGCCGTCGAGGCGACCAGTGGCGACGAGGCGACGGCGCCGCCCTGCCCGACGCCGGTATAGGTGGCCCCGTTGCCCAGAGTCGTGCTCTTCATCGGCGCGACGTCCTTGGTGCCTGCCGCGACGGTCGTCAGCCAGGGGCTGTTGTGCGCGACGGTGCTCGGGTCGGGACCACTGTTCCCGGCGGAGGCGGCGACGAAGACGCCGGCCTTCGCCGCGTTGTAGAACGCGATCTCGGTCGCGTCGTACACGGTGGTCAACGAGCCGGAGATGGAGAAGTTGATGACGTCGACGCCGTCGGAGACAGCCGCGTCGATCGCTGCGACGATGTCGGTGTTCGCGCACGATCCCGAGCCGCCGTTCCAGCACACCTTGTAGACCGCGATCCGGGCGTCCGGCGCCATGCCGGATGCGCGCCCGAAGTCGGTGTTGTTGATGACCACCGGCACGTTGTTGTCGCCGGCCGCGGTGCCGGAGGTGTGGCTGCCGTGGCCGCCGAAGTCGCGCGGAGACACGTACTCCTCGGGGATCAGATTCTTGAGCTGGAAACCCTTGACGAAGTAGCGGCCGCCGATGACCTTGCTGTTGCAGGTGAATGCCGGCGCCTCGGTGCCCGCGTCACAGACGCCCTTGAACCGGGCCTTGACGGCGGCATCGGATGCCTGGGGCGGCAGCGCGGCGAAACTCGGGTTCTCCGACCACAAGCCGGAGTCGACCATTCCCACGATCACGCCGTCACCGGCCCTGGCGGCGCCGCCGAACTGCTTCTGCCAGACACCGGTGGGACCGGTGAGGCCGAGCTGGTCCGGGGTACTGGTCGTGTCCAGCTTGCGGTTCTCATCCCTGGCGACCGCCACGACGCCGGGGGTGTGGCGGAGCAGTGCGGCCTGGGCGGCGGTCAATTTCGCGGCGAAGCCGTTGAACGCGACCGTGTAGTCGTAAAGCTTCGTTCCGCCGCCGACGCTGGCCAGCGCCGACGCGCGCTTGCCGGCCAGGAAGGCCCGATAGCGCGCTGCCGCAGGGCTGCGGGTGTCGACCGACGCGGAACCGGTGGGCGCGGTCCGGGCGAGGCCGGGAATGCCGCCGGTGTAGGTGGCGATCGGGTCGCCCGCGAGCTGGACGATGTAGGCGCCGGACGGGTTCTTCGAACTTGCCGCCTTCGCCTTTGCAACCGCCGCCTGCTGGGCCGGCCCGAGCGCGACCGGCGCCGGGCTGAAGGCCGAGTCCGCCGGGGTGGTGAACGGTTCCGGCGCCGGGCCTGCGCTCGCGATCGTGGCCGGCCCGACGACGGCGGTCAGGCCGAGGCCGACGGCGGCGACCGATGCCAGGGTCGCGGCACTGCGACGGTGGACAAGGGTCGCGGCACTGCGACGGCTTCGTGGTGAAGAGGGCGACACGTTGGTCCTCCGGGACATGGGGGTCGGGGCTGGCCGGCGCTCCACCGGTGGCAGGCACTATCCGGGGCGTGGTCTCTCCCGGCAAGTGGGCAGCCACACTCCGCGACCAGCCCGGCCCGCGCGTCCGGTCGATCGGACACCGGACGGGAACCTCGTTGCCGCGCTTGACAGAAGGCCGTCGATGCATCGCGACGACGGGCATCGGGGCGATCAGCCGGGAGGCTCGTCCTCGACCGTGACCGCGACGACGAGGAACCGGTGACCCTGCTGCGCGCTTCCGGCCATGCCCCTGTCGTCGGATCGACCGGTGACCCGGACCCGCTGGCCCGGGCGCAATGCCCGGACCGGCGGCCCGACCAGCTGCCAGGTGCGCCCGGCCGCGTCGTCGAGGAGCAAGACTCCGTGCTCGACCCCGGACCGCACCGTGCCGGTGACGCTCAGATCGATGAGTTGAACGGCGCGCAATAGGCGGTGGAAACTCCACGCCCGAGCCGCGACCTCCGGGGACATCCCGGACCGGCCTGCTCACACAGGCAGTCCGCCACTTTCAGCAGCTCAAGGGGCCGGATGCGACGGGCGCCGCTCACGCGGCTCCGCTGTCGTGGTTGTCCGCGTCGTCCAACTCCCCGGCAACATTCGCCGCGGCCGTCTCGACGCCGAGATCACCACTCCGCGTCGATCGGGCGAACTCCTCGATCTCGCGGAGGGACTCACGCTCGGCCGCGATGGCAGTCATCGATCGGTACCTCCCTTTCGCAGACTGTGCCGACGTCGACCCGTTGTTGCCCGGCCGGCGCCTGGCCCACCGCAGGCGGTCAGAGGTCGGCGACGTCGCCCTGCTTCGCCCGGACTGCTTCGGCGGCCTCCCGCAGCGCGGCCAGCTCACCAGCGGTGAGCGGGGTGTCGACGACCCGGCGGACGCCCTCGCGCCCGAGTTCCGTCTCCACCCCCAGATAGACCCCGGAGATACCGAACTCACCGTCCACCCACGCGCAGACGGGCATCACCGTGCCGGCATCCTCGACGATGGCCCGGACCATCCGGGCGGCGGCCGCCGACGGCGCGAAGTAGGCGGATCCGCTCTTCAGCAGGGCAACCACTTCGGCGCCGCCGTTGCGGGTCCGAGCCACCAGCTGCGCGATCGTGTCGGCGGGCAGCACCTCGGTCAGCGGACGCCCACCGACGGTGGACCGGCTGGGCACCGGCACCATCGTGTCGCCGTGACTGCCCAGCGTCAGCGTCCGCACCTCCGTCACCGGGACGCCGGCGGCGTCGGCGACGAAGTCGGTGAACCGGGCGGTGTCCAGCATCCCGGCCTGGCCGAGCACGCGGCTCTTCGGGAAGCCGGTCGCCAGCTGGGCCAACGCGGTCATCTCGTCAAGCGGGTTGGAGACGACGATCACCACCGCGTCCGGCGCGTGCCGGGCGACCCGCTCGGAAACCGCGCGCACGATGCCGGCATTGGTGGCCAGCAGGTCCATCCGGCTCATCCCCGGCTTGCGCGGCAGTCCGGCGGTGATCACCACGACCGAGGACCCGGCGATGGCGTCGTAACCGGACCCGTCGGGGCCCGTCGTCACCCCCGTCACCCTGGTCTGGAAGCCCTCGATCGGCCGGGACTGGTTGATGTCCAGCGCGAGCCCGGCCGGTCGGCCGTCGACGATGTCGGTGAGAACGACCTCGTCGAGGATGTCGTACTCGGCCAGGCGCTGGGCGGTCGTCGAGCCGTAGAAGCCGGCGCCGACCACGGTGACCTTGCCTGCGCGCGCCACGTTGGTCTCCTCGGTCGTCGATGCGGCCCGACTGCGCCGCTGGCGCCGACCCTAGCGAGACGCCGGGATGGCGCCGGACGGGCCGGCCGGTCCCGCCGCGCCCCGATCGGTCATCCATCGGTCCGGGCCGGCCGACGCGCGGGCGGCGCGGGCGCGGGCGAGCAGGTCGGCCACCAGGGCCAGCACTTCGGCGACATCCCGGTGCGGCAGCGACAGGTCCACCGGCCCCTTCGGGGAATCGACGTGCACGGTGGCCAGTCGGAGCCGGCGCTGCAGCGGGCCCTGGGTGACGCGCACCGACTGGACCTTGCCGTAGGGCACGGCGGTCAGCGTCGGCGAGAGCAGCCCGTCGCGCGCGACGACGACCCGCTCCGTGACGCCGGCGGCCAGCACCCGTGCGGCCAGGGGGTCCAGCCAGCGGGCGCGCCGGGGCACCGGCGTCATCGGCACCGTCGCGAGGTCGACACCGAGGACCCGGGTGCCGATGTCGGTGGCAGTGGCCCGGTCGGCGACCGGGACCAGGTCGGTCCGTTGCACCTGGTCCCGACCCGCCGCGTTGTCCCGCGAGCCGAGCCCTGCCACGTCGACGTCGACGCGCGCCCAGCGCACCGGCCGCCAGAGCAGCGGGCGGCGCAACCGCAATCCCTGGATGCGGCCGGGCGGCACAGTCTGGGACCGCCGGTCGAGCAGCCCCGCGCGGATGCGGTAACCGTCGGGGCTCTCCGCCAGGGTGAATCCCACCGTCCCGTTGAGCTGCCGAACCACGGCCGTGCCCAGCCCGAGCAGCACCGGCACCAACGACGGCAGCACGTACCAGGCCCGGAAACCGATACCGACCGCGAGCACCGCGACGGTCAGCACAACCAGCCACACGGTCGACGCGGACAGCACCAGGGCGCCGGCCGCCATGCGCGGCCCGACGCGGGTGATCACCCGCTCGGGCGCGGCCGGGGTGTCGTGCCGGAGCCCGGCCGCACCGGCCAGGAACCGGTTCCGCAGGGCGACGGCATCGTCGAGGGACAGATAGGCCAGCCGGATGCTGGCCTCGTTGCCCGCGGCCATCGTGATCCGCAGGACGGCCAGCCCGAACAGCCGGGCGATCACCGGCTCGTCGATGTCGATGGCCTGGATGCGGTCGAGCCGGGCCTGCCGGCGTTTCCTGCTGAGCACGCCGGAGGTGACGACCAGCTCCGATCCGTCGGCTCCGAACCGACGGAACAGCCACGGGACGATGGACAGCACGATGCCGCCGATCACGACGGCCACCAGCAGCAGGGCGCCGAGCACGGCCGCCCCCGCAACCCCTGCCGCCAGGCCGAGCGCGGGTGCCGCGTCGGTGAGCCACTGGCCCTGGCCTTCCAGCGCCGGTCGGACCAGCACGACGGCGAGCAGCAGCACCGCCCGCCACGCACCCAGCACGATCGACATCGGGTGCAGCCGGCGAGGCTCGATGACCGCGCCCGGGCCCGCCGGACGCACCGGTCCGTCGCCGTCGACCGCCGTCGCCGTCACAACCGGGCAGCCTTCACAACCGGGCAGCCTTCACGACCGGGGAGTCTTCATCGGGCGCCGTCACAGCCCGGCCGCCTGGGACTCCCCGCGGGCCGACAGCCGGTCCCGCAACCGGGTCGCCTGGTCGTGCGGCACCCCGTGGATGTGCGCGTCGGTATGCGCCGAGGCGGTCACCAGGGCGACCGAGGCGTAGCCGAGGGCCCGGGCAACCGGGCCGGCCTGGACGTCGACGACCTGCATCCGCCCGTAGGGGACGACGACCAGGGACCGGAACAGGTAACCGCGGCGGACGAGCAGGTCCTCGTCCCGCTCGGCCCAGCCCCAGCTGGACCAGTTCCGCCCGACCAGCCACCACCCCCAGCCGCCCACCACCGGCGGCACCACCAGAGCCACCCAGATGACCGGCGACAGCAACAACGCCAGCACCGCGACGACACCGACCAGCAACGCCACCATGACGACCACCCCAGCACGGCGGGCGACCTTCAGCTTCGGCGACACCCGGTTCCAGCTCACGGACGGGTCGTCGAAGACGTCGGTCGCACCGCCGGGCCCGGCGGCGTGTCCACTCATCTGCCGGTCCTCCCCGGTCGACGTCAGGTTGGGCGGACGTCGGGCTGCGCGGACGTCGGGCTGCGCGGACGCCAGGCTGTGCGGCTCATCGTGCCCGCCCGGCGTCCGCCCGCCACCGCCTGATGAGCCGGCTCGGGGCAGTCCGGCGGGGCCGGTCACCCGAGGCTGTGTCGGGTCAACCAGTCCTTCGCCACGGCGGCCGGCTCCTCACGGTTGGTGCCGATGCGGCCGTTCAGGGTCTGCAGGTCCGCGGTGGTCAGGGCCTGGTCGACCTTGTTGATCGTGTCGACGAGCTTCGGGTCGGACCCGACACTCTTGGTGTTCACCACCCCGACGATGTTGTCCGACGCCTGCAACTTCTTGTCGTCGGCCAACTCGACCAGCCCGAAGCTCTTGTAGGTTCCGTCGGAGGTGAAAGCCAGCGCCAGCTGGTCGGTGCCGTTCTTCACCGCCTGGAACGAGGGGGCCGTGCCGGAGCCGGTCGGGTCGACCGTCGCGGTGATGTTGTAGGTCTTCTTCAGCCCCGGCGCACAGAAGGGCCGGGTCTTGCACTCGGCCCCGGCGGCAATCTTGATCGGCTTCCCGAGCTTGCCCAGATCGGACAACGTCTTGAGGTTGTTCTTCGTCGCGTAGTCCTGGCTGACGACAAACGTGTTCTGGTCGGTGGCCTTGCTGGGTTCGAGCACGGTGATTCCGGCCTTGGCCGCCAGCGGGCGCAACGTCGCCACGGTCTTGGCGATGTCGGCCGACGGTGTTCCGGGCGCCTTGAGGCTGTCGGCAAGGTTCGAGGTGAGGGTGGCGGCGTACTCGGGCACGACGTCGATCTGCCCGGCGCGCAGTGCCTGCAGGTAGATCTCGCGGCTGTCGACGTTCTGCACCTTGGTGGTGTACCCGGCGCCCTGCAGTGCCTGGCTGTAGATCTGGGTCAACAGCAGCTGCTCGGTGAAGTTCGCGCCGCCGACGGTGACCGTCTTACCCGAGCCGCCCGAGCCGCCGGAGCCGCTGGACGCGGTGGCCGCGGTGCTGCCCGAGCTGGTCGCCTGGCTGAAGGCGTTGCCGCCACCGCCGCAGCCGGCGGACACCCCGATCGCGAGCACGCTGGCGCCGAGGGCGACCAACGTGCGGGTGAACCGGCGGCGGCCGGTGTGGGCGAGGGTCAGTTCCATGGGGGGGTTCCTCTCGTGACGGCCCGAGGGGGGCCGACGGGGTCGTGGTCGGACCATCCTGCGTCGCGACCCCGACACCATGCCCGCCGGGAACAGGGCGCCGGCCGGGAAGGGGCTGCCGCCGGCTCGCAACGGGCTATCGCCGGCCCGGGACTCAGGTGGCCCGGGACTCAGGTTGCCCGACGCGTCCGGTGGACGACTCCGGCGAGCGCGAGGTCGACGACCAGGGCGACCACGGCGACGACCGCGGCACCTGCGACGACCTGGTTCTGGTCCTGGATCGCGAACCCGTCGGTGACGATCCGGCCCAGCCCCGGCCCGGCGATCAGCGCCGCGATGGTGGTGGTCGCGATGACCTGGACGGCGCACAGCCGGACTCCGGCCAGCAGCAGCGGGGTGGCCAACGGCAGCTCGACCCGGCGCAGCACCTGACCGCCGGACATGCCCATGCCGCGGGCGGAGTCGACGAACACCGGGTCGACCTCCCGGACCGCCACGTAGGCGTTGGTGAGCACCGGCGGAATGCCGAACAACACCAGCGCGATCAGGGTGTCCGTCTCCCGGCTGGCAAACAGCAGATATAGGACGCTGAGCAGCGCGAACGTCGGCACGGCCCGTCCGATGTTGCCGACGTTGAGCGCGAGCGCACCCCCGCGGCCGGTGTGCCCCAGCCACACCCCGAGCGGCAGCGCGAGCACGCAGGCGATCAGCACCGCCAGCGCCGACAGACCGATGTGCTGGGCGAGCAGTGTGGGGATGCCGACCGGGCCGCGCCAGTGCCCACCGTCCAACAGCCAGGAGACGGCGCCGGTGACCGCGTTCATCGACCGGGCTCCGCCGGCAGCGCGTTCATCGGCCGGGCCCCGCCGGCAGCGCGTTCATCGGCCGGGCCCCGCCGGCAGCGCGTTGACCGCGCCGCGCCACGTTCACCGCGCCGCCCGGCGACGCCACGGCACCAGCAACCGGCCCAGCCCGAGCAGCAGCAGGTCACCGACGACCGCGAGCAGCACGCACAGCACGGAGGCGGTGAGGATCTGCGCCCGGAACAGGGTGGCCAGGCCCTGACTGATCAGGTTGCCGAGCCCGCCGTACCCGACCAGCGACCCGATCGTGGTGATGGCGATGGTCGAGACCAGCGCAACCCGCAAGGCCGCCATGATCGACGGGATCGCCAGCGGCAGGTCGACCGCGAACAGCTGTCGCAGCGGCGAGAACCCCATCCCCCGCGCGCTGTCCCGGACCTCGGCCGGCACCCCGTCGAGGCCGTCGGTGATCCCGCGGACCAGGATGACCAGGCTGTAGAGGACCAGCCCGACGATGACGGTGGTGCGGCTGAGTCCGGTGAACGGCAGCAGCAGCGCGAACAGCGCCAGCGAAGGGATCGTGTAGACGATGGTCGTGACGGTCGTGACCCCGACGTCCCAGCCCCGGGCCTGCCGGGACAACAGGGCGAGCGGGAACGCGACGAGCAGGCCGAGGGTCACGCTCACCACGGTCAGCACGATGTGCTGCTCGAGCGCGGCGGCGATGACCCCGGACCGGCGCTGCAGGTAGGTTCCGCAGATCCAGGCGTTGGCCGCGAGGCAGTTCTCTCCGGCTGCCGCGGGGACGGGATACGTCGCCGTCACGGCAGGCAACACCGAGACCGGCAGGAGAGCCACGGCGTGGAACGTACCGCAGACGGTGAGCTCGCGATCAGCCTCGAGGGCCTCGGCAAGAGGTACGACGACGGGACTGTCGCGGTCGACGAACTGACCCTGCCCGTTCGGCACGGGGAGGTCGTCTGCCTGGTCGGGCCGTCCGGTTGCGGCAAGTCGACGACCCTGCGGATGGTCAACCGGCTGATCGAGCCGACGTCGGGGCGAATCCTGCTCGACGGTGAGGACGTCACCGCCATCGACCCCGTCCAGCTGCGCCGGCGGATGGGCTACGTCATCCAGGCCGGCGGACTGTTCCCGCATCGCACCGTCGGGCAGAACATCGCCACCGTGCCCAAGTTGCTGGGCTGGGACCGCAGACGGGTCGCCGCTCGCGTCGACGAACTGCTCGGCCTGGTCGGGCTGGATGCCGGCACCTACCGCGACCGCTACCCCTCGGCGCTGTCCGGCGGGCAACAGCAGCGCATCGGCGTCGCCCGCGCGCTGGCGGCCGACCCGCCGGTGCTCCTGATGGACGAGCCGTTCGGTGCGGTGGACCCGGTGGTCCGGGCCCGGCTGCAGCAAGAGTTCCTGCACCTGCTGCGCGAGGTCAGCAAGACGGTGCTGCTGGTCACGCACGACCTGGACGAGGCGGTGACGCTCGGCGACCGGATCGCGGTGCTCAGCGAGGGCGGTCACCTGGAGCAGTTCGACACCCCGGCCGCGGTGCTGGGCCGGCCGGCGACGCCGTTCGTGGCGGGCTTCGTCGGGCGCGACCGCGGCGTCCGGCACCTGGCGGTCACGCCGCTGCGGTCGGCCGAGCTGCTGCGGCCGGCGACGGTCCGCGGCTCCGACCGGCCCGGTTTCGCCGGATCGCGCCTGGGCACCGTCGGCGCCCGCTGGGGGATCGTCGTCGCCGACGACGGGCGGCTGGCCGGCTGGGTGACGGCGGCGGACCTGCGCGAGCACGCCGGCGCCGGCAGTGTCGGCGAGGTCGCGCGGCCGGCGCCCGGGGTCGCGCAGCTGGACGATCCGGTGCTGGAGACGCTGTCGCGGACGCTGGCGCTGCCCGAGGGCTGGGTCGCGGTGTGCGAGGGCGAGCGGTACGTCGGGGTGTTCGACCGGGCCGGCCTGCCGTCGGTGGAGCCAGGCCCGGTCGACGAGCACGCGGACAGCGCCAGCGGCGCAAGCAGTCCAGGCGGCGCAGGCAGCCCAGGCGGCGCAGGCAGCCCAGGCGGCGCAGACGGTGCCGGCGGCTCAGGCGGTACCGGCGCGCACACCGCGGCCCGCTGACCACCGGCCCGGGCGCGGACGTCGGCGGCGCGATGCTGTTCGCCGAGGTCGCCGCCACCTCCACGGTTGTCACCGCGACCCGGTCGAGGCTGGCCAAGGTCGACGCGCTGGCGGCGCTGCTCGACCGGACCCGTCCGGAGCTGGTTCCCGCGGTCACCGGGATGCTGGCCGGCGCGCTGCGGCAGGGCCGGGTCGGCGTCGGGTACGCGGTGCTGCGCGACAGCGGCGGCGTCCCGCCGGCCGCCGCGCCGGACCTGACGGTCGCCGAGCTCGACGGCGCCGTGGACGAGCTCGCCGCGCTGTGCGGCCCGGGATCCGCGATGCGACGGGCCGCCGTCGTCCGCTCCCTGCTGGCGCGGTGCGACTCGGCCGGCCAACGGCTGCTGCGGGGCCTGCTCGGCGGCGAGGTCCGCCAGGGCGCTCAGGAATCCCTGCTGCTGGACGCGGTCGCCAGGGTGGCCGGTGTGCCGGGGGCCGTCGCCCGGCGGGCGCTGATGCTGTCCGGCGACCTCTCGGTGACGGCGTCGGCCGCGCTGGCCGATCCGCGTACGGCGGCCGCGGACCGGCTGGCGGCGTTCCGGCTGCGGGTCGGGCGACCGGTCCGGCCGATGCTGGCCAGCCCGGCCGGCAGCGTCGCCGAAGCCCTGGGGGACCCGCCGCGGACGGTCAGCGTCGAGCACAAGCTGGACGGCGCCCGGATCCAGGTGCACCGCGACGGCGACATCGTGTCCGTCTATACCCGGACGCTGAACGAGGTGACCGCCCGCGTTCCGGACCTCGTCGCACTGGTCCGGTCGATGCCGTGCCGGACGGTGGTGCTCGACGGGGAGACCTTGACGCTGAGCGACGACGGCCGCCCGCGCCCCTTCCAGGAGACGATGGCCCGGTTCGGCACCCGCGCCGGGGTGCGGCCACCGGTCCCGCAGTCCGCCGCCGAACCGGGATCGGCCCCGGACCCCGCACAGGTGCTGCGGCCGTTCTTCTTCGACTGCCTGCACCTGGACGGCGCGGACCTGCTCGACGAGCCGTTGCACCGGCGCCGGGCGGCCCTGGTCCGGGTGGCCGGTGACCTGGTCGTCCCCGGCACCGTCACCGACGATCCGGCGGCCGCCGCCGACGTCCTCGCCGCCAGCCTGGCTGCTGGGCACGAGGGGGTGGTGGTGAAGGACCTCGACTCGGGCTACGCGGCGGGGCGCCGCGGTGCGGCCTGGCGCAAGGTCAAGCCGGTCGCGACGCTGGACCTCGTCGTCCTCGCCGTCGAGCCCGGCTCCGGCCGGCGCACCGGAACCCTGTCCAACCTGCATCTCGGGGCGCGCGACCCGGCCGGCGGGCCGCCGGTGATGGTCGGCAAGACGTTCAAAGGTCTCACCGACGAGCTGCTGGAGTGGCAGACGGCGCGGCTGCGCGAGCTCGCCGTGGGCGAGACGGGCGAGCCGCGTGAGCCGGGCGAGACGGGCGAGACCGCCGAGACCGGCGAGACGCGTGGGGTGGCCGGCGGGGCGGCGGGCGCTGAGACCAGCGGACCGGCTGACGTGGCCTGGGTCGTGCGGGTCCGTCCGGAGCTGGTGGTGGAGATCGCGCTGGACGGCGCGCAGGCCAGCTCCCGGTACCCGGGCGGTGTCGCGCTGCGGTTCGCCCGGGTGGTCCGGTACCGGCCGGACAAGGAGCCGGCGCAGGCGGACACCATCGATGCGGTCCGCGCCCTGTTGGACAGGTCGGGCGGGTGACCGCGGTGGGAGGGTTGTCCGGGTGACGTTCGGACCGCTCCAGCCGGTGGGGCGGCCCGGGCCGCGCGGGTCGGTCGCCGACGCGCTCGCGCCCAGGGTCGCCCTCGCGGCGGTGCGCCAGCCGCGCCCGCTGTCGCTGGCCGCTCGGCTCGCCTGCGGTGTCGCCGTCGTCGTGCTGACCGCGTTGTTCCTCTGGGTGACGATCAGCTCGGCGCTGATCGCGCTGGCCGATCCCGCGGCGGGTGGCGGCGACGGCGGTTCCGATGCGCTGCAGGTGGCCTCCTACCTGCTGCTGCTGGCCGGCTCGGGGGGAGCACTGCTCGCGGCCGCCGGCGTCGCGGGCCGGCGGGGTGCCGGGTTCCCGCAGGGTTCGGGCCGTGCGTTCGGCCGGCTGCTGGTCGGCAGCGCGGCCACCGTCTACGTGCCGCTCGTGGTGTGCACGACCGCCTACGTGCTGATCGCCGCGTTCGGTGCGGCATCGCAGGCGAACAGCCCCCGGCAGTCGACGGTGGTCGGGTTGACCGCGTCCCTGTCGTCCGGGATCGGCGAGGAGGTGTTCGTCGTCGTCGTGCCGGTCGTGCTGCTGAGCCCGCTGGTCGGCCTGGCCGCGCGCCGGTCACCGGTGGCCGGCCGCGCCGCGACCGTCGCACTGGTCGTGCTGATGGTCGTCGCGCGGCTGAGCTACCACCTCTACTACGGGCCGGTGGTGGTGGTCCTGCTGCCGTGGGCGGTGCTCACCGTCCTGGTGTACCTGCGGACCAGAGCGGTGCTCCCGTTGATGGTCTGCCATGTCGGCTACGACGCCGTCCTGCAGCTGCCCGGGGTGCTCGGCGTCGCCGCGACCGTGCTGCTGGCACTGGCGGGCGCGGCCGGCGGGGCTGTCCTGGTCGCCGGCCGGGCCGGCCGGCCGGAACATCCAGAACTGCTCAGTCCGACCTGACCGAGCGGGCGTGATGGTGGTCGCGCCCGGCTGGACGCCGCCAAACCGCCGCTCTGACGCCTAGCTCTGTCGACCCGGCCCGGTTCCGCTCAACCGACGCCGACCGACCTCGAGCGGGCCGGTGCGGCGACCCTCACCGGAAGGAGCGGATGCCGAGGACGACGAGGCTGACCAGTCCCGCGGCCACGCAGTACACGGCGAACGGGTTGAGGCTGCGGGTCTGGAAATAACGCGTCAGGTACCGGACCGACACGTACGCGCCAAGCCCGGACAGGACGCTGCCGAAGATGACCTGCCCGTGGATTCCGTTCCCGAGCGGGCCGAACAGGTCCGGCAGCTTGAGCACCCCGGCGGCGAAGATCACCGGAGTCGCCAGCAGGAAGGAGAACCGGGCCGCGTCCTCGTGGCGCAGTCCCCGGGCCATCCCGGCGACCATCGCCGCACCGGACCGGCTGATGCCCGGCGCGAGCGCAGCGATCTGCGCCGATCCGATGAGGACTGCCTCGCGGTAGGTCATCCCCGCGATCCGTCGGTCGGCGGCGACAGCACCGTGGGGCCCGTCCGCACTGTCCGCACCGTTCCTACCGCCAGCACCGTTCCCACTGGCAGCACCGTCTGGGACATCGTGGGCGCCGGGCCGGGTTCCGGCTCGGCGCATCCGTTCGGCCGCGGCGAGCACCAGGCCGTTGACGACGAGGAAGATCGCAGCGGGCACCGGGCGACCGAGCGCGGTGCGGATCGGGTGTTCCAGCAGCAGGCCGACCAGGCCGACCGGGATCGTGCCGAGGACGAGCATCCAGCCCAGTCGCTGGTCGGCTGTCTCGACGCGGCGGTCCCGGATGCTGGTGAGTATCCCCCCGATGATCCGGACCCAGTCACGGCGGAAGAACACGAGCAGCGCGATGGCGGTCGCGACGTGCAGACCGACGATGAATGCCAGATACGGCGACTCGGGGGCCGACACCGACAGGTCACGGGCCCAGCTGCCGCCAACCAGCGCGGGGATCAGCACGCTGTGCCCCAGACTCGACACCGGGAACAGCTCGCTGACGCCCTGCACGAGCCCGATGACCCCGGCCTCGACCCAGCTGATGCTTGCCATTCCACTCCCGACGGTCGGACCTCGTTTGGACGGCTATCCGTTACTACTCGCCAGATAGTAACCGGACGCACCGTCCCGCTCAGTCGTCGATCTCGCCCGGCGGGGCCTGCCGCGGCGCGGTCTTGCCCGGCGCGGTCTGCACCGGTGCGGTCGCCATCCACGCCGAGCGTGCCGCGTCGAGGTGGCGGTCGGTCGCGACGGCGTTGCTGATGCCGGCCCCGCCGGCCACCAACGCCAACGCGAGCAGCGGGATCAGCGCTGCGCGGCGTGGCGGGCGCGCCGGTTCCAGCAGCGCCTCGACCCGACGCGGCGCGTCCCCGGCGGTGGCGGCCAGCGCCGACCGGTCCTCGGGGCCGCCGGGCCGGCTGCCCGCGCCGGCCAGCGACGCCCGGATCACCGCGCGGGCAACGGTGCGCCGGTCCCCCACCACCAGTGCTGCGTCCTCGTCGGCCTCGCGTTCCACGGCGTGCTCGGTGACGGCGACCATCGGCCGGAGCAGCGGGTCGGCGATCGCGGCCAGACGCATCGCGACCACCCCCAGGTGGTGGCGCCGCCGCAGGTGGGCGCGTTCGTGCGCCACCACGGCGTCGAGCTCGCCGGCGGACAACAGCGCGACCATGCCCGTCGAGAGCACCACCCGTCCGGGCAGGCCGAGCACGGCCACCGCCCGCGGCCGGCTGTCCGCCAGCACGTGCACACCGTCCGGTCGGTGACCGAGTTCCCGGCACGCCTGCTGGGCCGCGGCCAGCTCTCGGCCGGTCGAGGCCGACGCCGCGAGCGACGCACCGAGCAGGACCACCACGACGACGGCGACCGCGACCCCGACCTGGGCCGGGATCTGCGGGTAGGGCCACGGCAACGCCGCGGTCGAGAGGTGACCCAAGCCGGCCAACGGGCGGGCCCGGGCGGTCACCAGGACGGCGAACACGGACAGCGACAGCCCCGTCGACGCGGCGACAAGGACGCACGTCGCCGGCACGACCCGGGCGACCAGTCCGGGGCTGGTCGACCGGGCCAGCCGCGGTCCGAGCCCGCCGAGCAGCGCGCCGGCCACCAGCGGCGCGAGCAGCGCCCAGATCACCCGCGGGTCCCGCCGGGGTCGTGCGGCCCGGCAGGGTCGGCCGCCACCGTCGCGAGGAGCTCGGCCAACCGGGCCTCGTCGTTCGCGCTGAGCCCCGCGACGAACTGGGCGAGCGCACCCGACCGGTCCGGGGCGGACTCGAGCAGCCGGTGCATCCGGCGGGCCGTCGACGTCGAGACGACCGACGAGCTGTCGCCGAGGACCGCGTAGACCGAGGAACGGCCCACCCGCCGTCGGACGAGCACACCCCGATCAGCCAACCGCGCCAGGGTCGTGGCGACCGTGGTGTAGGCGAGGGAGGGGTCGACGGCGGCGGTGACCTCGGCGACCGGGATTCCGTCCGGCCCAGCCGCGGCGACCGCGGCGTGCACGGCCTGCTCGAGTCGACCCGCCGATCGACGGCCGTGAGGCGACGCCAGCATCGGATCCTCCCTCGGTGTCGGTCCCGGGTGTCCCGGTTCCTGCTGTCCCGGTTCGGGCCAATCACGGTACGACCCGGGGCGCCCCGCCCCAACCGAACGGCACGCGCCGCCACCGATCAGGGTCGAGCGGCGGCCCGCCGGTCCAGCGCGCGCTACTACGCGGTCACTAGTAGACAGGTGTGCGGTTCTCGACGGGGAGCGCCTGCCGAACCGGACGACGAGGAGACCCGATGGCCACCGTGACGAACGACACCCTGACGACCGACACGACCCCGCCCCGGACCGGCGGCCAGACCCTGTTCGCCGTCCTGATCGGCCTGGCGACGCTCGCGGTGCTGCTGCAGGGGTTGTGGGCCGGTCTCTTCCTCCAGCACGACGGCGGGCGGAACGCCGCGCAGAGTTGGATCACCGTGCACAGCCGCGGCTCCGAGGTCTCCCTGGCCCTTGCCGCGCTGGCGACCATCGTGGCCTTCGTCCGGCTGCGGAGCCGGCGCGACCTGTGGGTCGGCAGCGCCGCACTGACCGTCCTGATCGCTCTGGAGTCGTATCTCGGTGGGCGGATCGTGGACAACGGCGCCGACTCCCTCACCGTCGTCCACATCCCGCTGGCGATGGCCCTGATGGGCCTGGCCGTCTGGCTCGCCGTGCGCACGCGGCGACGCGCCTGACCCGTCCGGCCCCGCGTCGGCTCAACTGGGGCGGCTCAACCGGGTCGGGCCGCTGAGTCAGCTCAGGTGAGCTCGACGAGCACCGGCGCGTGGTCCGACGGGCCCTTGCCCTTGCGGGCGTCACGGTCGATCCGCGCCCCGGTCACCCGTGCCTGCAGCGCCGGCGACCCCAGGACGAAGTCGATCCGCATCCCCTCGCGATGGGCGAACCGCAGGCGCTGGTAGTCCCAGTAGGTATAGGTGCCCGGTCCCGGTGTGAACGGCCGGACGACATCGGCGTACCCGGTGTCCACCAGCGCCGCGAAGGCGGCCCGTTCCGGCGGGGTGACGTGCGTCGACTCGGCGAACACCGCCATGTCCCAGACGTCCTCGTCGGTCGGCGCGATGTTGAAGTCGCCCACCAGCGCCGTCGGCAACTCCGGCGCCGCCCGCCGCCAGTCGGCGGCCGCGTCGCGAAGCGCCGCCAGCCAGGTCAGCTTGTACTCGTAGTGCGGGCTGTCCGGCACCCGTCCGTTCGGGACGTACAGCGACCACACCCGCACTCCCCCACAGGTGGCGCCCAGGGCCCGCGACTCCACGGCCCCCTCGAACCCGGGCACCGCCGGAAAGCCGACCTCCACGTCGGTCAGACCGACCTTGGACAGCACCGCGACGCCGTTCCACTGCGACACCCCGGCGTGGGCGACCTCGTAACCGGCCGCCTCGAGCTCGGCGCGCGGCAGGTTCTCCGGCGTGCACTTGGTCTCCTGCATGGCGACCACGTCCGGTGAACGGGTGGCCAGCCAGTCCAGGACCCGGGGTAGCCGGGCGCGCAGGGAGTTGACGTTCCACGTCGCGAGCAGCACCGGGTCAACCTATCGGCGGCCCGCTGCCGGGCCGGTGGAGCTTCAGGGCACCCGCGGCGGGCATCCTCGTCCTGTGATCGACACCAGCCCTGACCGGCCGGTACACGTCCGGCGCGTGCCGCTGAGCACGATCGCCGCGCAGTGGACGCGGATCGGGTGGGTCGGATTCGGCGGCCCACCCGCGCACATCAGCCTGCTGCGCCGGCTGTGCGTCACCGAGCGGCGGTGGCTGTCGGACACCGAGTTCGAGGACGGTATTGCCGCCACGAACCTGCTGCCCGGACCGGCGTCCACCCAGCTCGCGATCTTCTGCGCCTGGCGGCTGCGCGGCACCGCCGGCGGGCTACTCGGTGGAACCTGTTTCATCCTGCCCGGCCTGGCGCTGATCCTGGCGCTCGCAGCACTGTTCCTGGGCTCGGCACCCACCTGGGTGCAGGGAGCAGCCGCCGGCGCCGGATCGGCGGTCGCGGCCGTCGCCGTCCACGCCGCGGCCGGACTGGTTCCGGGCAGCTGGCGACGGGCCACCACCGGCGCCACCGGACACAGCCCGTTGTTCGGTGCGCGCAACCGCTGGCTGGCCTACCTGGTTGCCGGATTGGCGGCAGATGCCGCGGCCGGCCCCTACCTGGCGTTGGTGCTGGTCGGCTGCGGGCTGCTCGAGGTCGCCGCCCGTCGCCCCCCCAGGCCCGGCGCCCCGAGGCCCGGCACCCCTAGGCCCGGCACCCCCGGATCGCGCGCGCCTGCTGGACGGCCTGCCGTGTCGGTGCTCCCGCTGCTCGCTGCGCCGGCCGCCGGAATCGCCGGGGCCGGCGGACTGGGTGGGTTGGCCTGGGTCGCGCTGAAGGTCGGGCTGCTGTCCTACGGCGGTGGGTTCGTGATCATCCCGCTGATGCAGGCCGATGCTGTCAGCCGCTATCACTGGATGAGCGACGGCCAGTTCCTCAACGCCGTCGCCTTGGGCCAGGTCACCCCCGGACCGGTCGTCCAGACCGTGGCCGTCGTCGGCTACGCCGCCGCCGGGCTCGGTGGCGGACTGCTCGCCGCATTCGTCGCCTTCGTCCCGTCCTTCGTCTTGGTCCTGTTCGGCGCCCAACGCTTCGACCGATTGCGCGCCGAACCGCGCGTCCAGACGTTCCTCACCGGCGCCGGACCCGCTGTGATCGGCGCGATCGGCGGCTCGGCCGTCCCGCTCGCCGGCGGTCCCGCCCGCCGCTGGCAGGTGGCCGTCCTGATCGGCGCCGCGATCTGGCTCCTGCTCCTACGACGCAACGTCGTCCCGGCACTCCTGCTGGCCGGGGCACTGGGCACAGCAGCCGCCGTCATCGGCCTACCCGTCACCGCCTGAACAGATCGTCGGGGGCCACACGGTCAGTCAGCCGGCGGCTCGTCGTCCCCACGTGCCGAGGTCGACGACGGCGCCGCCGGGCCCGACGTCGACGCGGACCGCCTCGGCGCGGGCGACGTCGACGTGCACCGCATCGGCCGCCGCCAGCTCCTCGCGGGCCAACCGCGCCGTCTCGACACCTACGTAGGCATCGACGTCGGCCTTGAGCGCGTCGCGGGCCCGGGTGACCCGGGCGAGCTCGTCGCGCACGGCCACCAGCTCGCCTGCCATCGCCGCCAGCTCGGCCCGACCGGCCACGAGTTCGGTGCGGCCCGCGGCCAGCATGACGTTCACCGCGGAGAGGCGCTCACGCAGGTGCCGGAGGTGCCCGCCGAGCCGCGCCGTCACCTCGTCGGTCTGGTCGGCGTGCGCGCGGACCAGCCGCTCGTGGGCGTCGGCGAACGCCGCCGACATCCGGGCCCGTTCGGCGAGCAGCTCGCGGCGCTCGGCACGCGCGTCGGCGTCGGCGGCCAGTGCGGCAGCGGCCCCGAGCAGCAGCACGACGAACGTGGTGACCCGCAACAGGCCGGTGCCGCCGGCGATCCCGGCACCCACCGCGGCGGCGGTCGCGACCAGCAGCAACGGGAGCACGGAAAGGCGGAGCGTCCGGGTCCGGCGGACGTGGGCCGCCCGCGACCGGGACCGGCCCGGGGTCGGGCGCGGGGTCGGGGTCGGGCGCGGGGTCGACGGGCGTGCGCCCGCAACGGGAACCGGGTGCGACTGCGCCATGCGCCGAGGGTACGGATCCGGACCTCCCACGACCCCGTTCGGCGCCGCGACGCGCCCGGGGGAACCTCCGAGAGCAGGCCGGAAGGGCAGCCCGGCGCGCGGCCTCGTTGCCCGGCCCGGCCCCAGACCCGGCTCCGGGCCACCGTTGACCCGGACACGCATCCGCGATCGGCGAGCAACTCCACCCGGTCACGCGCAGTCGCCGCCCGGGCACGAGCATCCACGGTGCTCGCAGCGGTAACAGCGCTGGTCAGGCGGCCGACGGCCGCCCGGGCGGTCACCGCAGCAGGCCGCACCGGCCACGCGCTGGATTGGAGTGTGTGGCTTCGTGCTGTCCGGAGCCTCGTCAGGGCCCGGCGGGGCTATGACGCCAGCAGGTGCTCCTGGTCGTCGTCGAACTGGTCGTGACGTGGCTCGATCACTGGTTCTCGGTCGAACGACACGGCGATCGCGTTGGCCATCACGTCGCTGAACGAGAGTCCCTGTGCAGATGCTCGTCCGCGAACGAGCGCTTCGAGCTCATGGGTAGGCGGGTTGTGACGGACCACTGGTTCCACGGGGTTTCGGCTTCTGACCGGACCCACCAGGTCTCGTTCCTACGCGCGCCACGTCGTCGATCATGACAATGAACGCTCTGCGGCACCGGAGGCGCTATGGCGTGTCGGACTCGTCTCCTACGGTCAGCCGGTAGCCACGCCCCGCCCGCTCGTAGGGCGGCCAGCGTGGGTCACCGAACCGAAGGGACCTCCGAGCTGAGGCCGGGAGGATGTTCACGGTGAGGTTGATCGCAGCGTCCGTTCTGTGCGTGACGGTGGTGCTGGCCGGAGGACTGGTGACGGCGTGTACAGGCGCACCGTCGGCCAAGGTTCCGACCCCCACCGGGAGGTCGATCGACGCTCCGCCGCCACCGTCCTCGACAGTGGCGTCCAGTGCTGTAGCGACCCGCACCGCGGCGCTGCTGCCGGACCCTCGTCCGCGTCTCGGCGACGAAACGGTGTCCGAGGGCCTGCGCCGGAGCACAGCGGTCCTGGACGTCGAAGGGACCGGTCGACGTCCGCTGTCGATGACCCGGATGCCAGCCGGAGCGACGCATCTGGTCTTCGCGTGGGTGTGCGCCGGCGGTGGCCAACTGGACCTCGTCGACTCCGCGGGGCAGAAACGGGTCATGGCCGACTGTTCGAGGCGCGAAGAGGCCACCGTCGGGTTCAGTGCCGACATTCCCGGTCAAAGCGCCCGAACGACACGATGGCAGGTCGACACCGGGCCCGGAACCCGGTACCGCATCTACGTCGGGGCCCACTGACAGCCCGAGCACGCCCGGACAGGAGGCGACGCTCGGAGCTGAGGGTTAGCCACCGGAGCAGTCGGGCAGCGCGATCCGTTAGGCGGTCGTTGTCGTCGAACGCTCACCGTCTGTGGCGCGGGGTCGCCACCCGGTAGGGACTTCCCGGCGGCGCGTTGATGAGCATCGTGATCCCGTTGGTGGTGAACGGGACACCGTGCCGGGAGCACTCCCGCGCCAGCAGGTCGCAGGCGCGTCGACGCCCGCGTCGGCCGTACACCGCGAGGGTCGCGGCGCGAGTCGGGCGTTCGGTCCGGGCACGGCCCATGAGCTTGCGGCAGCGGGACGGATCACGACGCCGGGGCGCTGCGGCGGGAAGACGGGCAACGGGCTCATCCAGCCGACCTCGAGCGTGTCCGTCCACGGGTGTACCGCTCGTCCCCGGCGGGTGACGACGACCAGCCCGTCGGGCGTGGCCAGGACGTGGTCGTGGCGGTTGCGGATCATCGTGATCACGATGACTGCCGCGGAGCCGACACACACGAACACGAAGTATGCGGCCGCCGAGCCCCCCCTTGACGGCGATCGCGGCGGCCAGGAGGAGCGCCACGGCGGTCGAGACGCCGGCCACCGAGCCGGCCGCGTCGATCGAACCGGCTCCACCTCGACCGGTGCCACGACGGAAGGTTCCCACCGCCGGTGCCATGGCACCAGCCCTGAGGGCTGCCGTGGACGCATCGAGCGGCTCAGCTGGAAGCCCTGGTGCCGGGCGCGCCGAGCGGGGCCGGGCTGTTCGTGCTCAGTCGCACGCTGAGGCCCGTGAGGATCGGCCCCGGCTCGGATGGTGACGGCCATAGGCCGGTGACGTCGCGTTCTGGTCAGGCAATTTTTGCCGTCCTACCAGGGGATCGGGCCGTCGTTTCCAATGAAGGTGCCGGTCGGGCCGTCTGGACCGAGCAGGGCCATCCGGACAATGATGTCCGCGCCCTCCTCGACGGTATTGACGTGCACACCGGCCGCCGCCATCTGCTCGGCGGTCACACCGTCTGCTGTGTTCGCGGTGAACTCGGTCGCAGTGAGACCGGGCGTCGCCGAGTTGATCCGCCAGCGCGGGTAGGCGTGACCGTATTGAATGGTCAACATGTTTAGTGCCGCTTTCGACATCGGGTAGGCGAGCAGCTTCCACCGCGACTCGGGTCGGGAGTTCAGTGTCAGAGACCCGACTCCGCTGGACACGTTCACTACGACAGGAGTGGCGCTCGCCTCCAGTAGGGGCACGAAGGCTTTGATCACCGCGGCAGCGCCGAACACATTTGTTTCGAACACAGTTCTCAGATCTTCGATCGTCGACTCGGTCGGCGGCCGCTGCTGCCCCGAGATGCCCGCGTTGTTCACAAGCACGTCGAGCGAGCCGGCCTCGGCCCGGACACGGTCGACCGCGGTAGCGATGGATGTCTCGTCCGCGACGTCGAGCGCGATCGGTGTGGCACCGACCGCGCTCGCGGCGTCGGCGCCGCGGACCTCATCGCGGGCGCCCAGGTAGACGGTGTGTCCGGCTTCGACCAAGCGGCGGGCGACCTCCCGGCCCACGCCGCGTGTCGCTCCAGTGACAAGAGATGTCGTCATGCACGCAGTCTCACATCCCCGTGTGGTCATCGGCGGCCGGCGGGCGGCAAGCGCCAGGAGAGATCGGGGACCGCGCATTCTTGGTGGATGATGAGGGGGTTATGCGCCACTTGGTCGAGAGAAGGAGCCGCGGGATCGGGGTCGGCAGCGGCTGCGCGACCACCTGCGGGACGTTCCGACGCCGGCTCTTGGTGGATGAGTAGCGCTACGCCTCAGACCGCCGGTGGACGGATGATGAGCTGGCCCGGGTGGCGAGCGCGATAACGGCGATGAGAGCGACTCCTACGATCGCAAACAGCCGCTCGGCGAGGCCTTGGAGACCGACCGATGCTGCGCTCGCGTCGGCGATCAAGGTTGCGACCAACGCGACGCCGACCCATCGAGTGGGACTCGCCCATCTGGCCAGGCCGGGTGTGTGGTCCATGGCCCAGGCCAACAGGAACGCCGACGCCGTCAGCAGGACCGCTCCTGCGGTGCTCAGCACGCTGTCGAGCTGTCCACCGCTGGTCGCGAGCTGGTCGGAGACGGTACAACCCGCGTCAGCGAGGCGGCAGCCGAGCCGCTCAAAGGGGGTCAGCGCGTCACCCACCCCGAAGATTGACGCGGCCAGAACGGCCGCCCCGGCCGCGCCACGCCGTCCCGACGGTCGCAGTGCCGGCCACAGCGACGTCAGGCAGAAGCCGAGCGTCATGACCCCGGCCACGGTGAGGATGACGATCAGCAGGAGCGCATGGGGTGCGTGGTCGGCGTACATGTCGCTGATCGAGTGGCGCAGGACGCTGTAGTGCGGCCCCTGCCAAGCGGCAGAAACGATGAACGTCGCCACGAACATCACGTTGGTGACGATCGCTGCGGTAGCCCAGCGACGGCGGGACCGGGGCACCGTCCCCACGGGCGCCCCGAAGTCATCGGCGGTATCGCGAACAGCGGTCGGCGGCATCGGTGGTCCTCCGGTCACGTGGTGACGCCCGGGGCCTACTCCCTCGGCGTGTGACCACGCTGTCAGGTGAAGCCGACGCGGCGCGTCCCGCGGCGCGGGACACTCCGGTCGCTCGGACGGGCTTACCCGCCCGCCAGGCTCGGTCTCCGCCGCCGACGAGGCCGGTGCGGTAGGCATAGATGGCGGCCCGGATCTGGGGGGAGCTGACCCAGGGCCCCGCACAGGGAGCGGCCCAACCTTGATGGATAACACTAATTATCCGCTAAGAGTCCTCGGTGCCGTCACGGGCTACTCCGCGGTCACCCGCGGATGCTGTACGAGACCGCCGCCCGCGCCGTCGAGATCCGCGCGCTCAACGTCGAGGACCTCGTCCCAAGCAGTGCCGCGCGGCTGTTCGATCTACGGGCAGTGACACACAGTTCGTCTGCTGGGTACCTGCACCGCGCCGCTGCCGTCGGTTGCTGCGCCTGCCCGACGGCACCTCACGCGCCAGCGGCGCGGTATTCCTGGCCGGCCACAGGCCATTCCCCGCGTGCCGGCCTGTGCCCCGCGTGCCGGCCTGTGCCCCGTGAGATCTGCCCGTACACCGGCCGGGCCGCCTGGGCTGCGCCCGTGACCGGATGCTGTTCAGGAAGCACACCGGCGCCCTGGGCCGCCACCGGCTACGCCATTTCCCAGCCACCCACCTCGGTGACCAGAAGGTCCTGTCGCTGCTGATAAGGCCCAGACGCGTCACGAGTCCCCGTGCACCGTCAGGCGCTATGTGAAGGCCGCCGACGGAGCGGTTGCCGAGGTCATCGGCCCGCTCGAACCGCCCCGGCGCATTCACTGAACCCTGCCGGCCCGAAGGCTGGCCGATTGCTCCAGGGGCACCTGGCGCGGGCAGGATGCTCGGGTGAGTGAGCTCAGCGGGGTGGCGGCGGCCCTGACGGCGGACCTGATCGTGGATGGCACTCAGCCGGCCGATCCGGCGATCTCGCCTGACGGTCGCTGGGTTGCCTGGACCACCTCTCGGGCGGGTGAGCGGGCGAAACGGGTCCGCGAGTTGTGGCTCGCGCCCGTCGGCTGGAGCGCGGTTCCAGCCCGGCTGACCGACGGCGGCGTGCCCGCCCGGCTGCCGCGCTGGTCACCGGACTCGGCGTGGCTGTTCTACGTCGCTGGCCAGGAGCTTCGCCGTCTCCGGATCACCGCGGACGGGCCGGCCGGGGTCGCCGAGACTGTCCTGCGCTGGGGCGGGGAGATCTCCGGGCTGGTTCCGCTCACCGCCGGGCAGCTGGTGGCCGTCGTGGCCGGTGATGAGCTGACCGGGGACGATGAACGCCGCCACGACGAGGGCGACGATGTGATGGTCTGGTCCGAGCGGGCCCGGCGCCGGCACTGGCTCTGGCACCGGCTGCGTCTGCTCGATTTGACCACCGGGGAACTCACCTTGGCCGCCGGGCTGGCTGGGCGGCACGTCGTCGACGTCGCGCAGCGGCCAGGCGGCGGACCGCTGGCGGCGGTGAGCTGGGACTGCCCGGAGGACGAGCCGGGTGCCTTCACCAGCAGGCTGCACATCACCGATCTGGACGCACGCACCGCGGTCGACCTAGGCCTGATGGGCCTCGAGGCCCGCTCTCCGGCGTGGTGGCAGGACTCCGACGGCTGGCATGTGGCCTGGTTGGCCGCCGTGCCGCCCGCTAACGCCACGGCCGTGCTCGACGTCGCCGTCCCGGCGGGCGAGCCCGTTGACCTGACCGCCGGGATGACCGCCTGCCCGGATGAGCTCGTTCAGGTCACGGGCAGTCCTCCGGTGGCGCTGTTCGCGGAAGGACTGGACACCGCCGTGTACCGGCTGGACCCGGCGGTCCCGTCGTTCGAACGGGTGGCGAGCTTGACCGGCCAGGCCGCCGGTCTCACGGCCAGCGACGACGCGACCGTGATCGGGGTCCTGACAAGCACGGCTTACTCGCCGCGCGACGTCCACGCTGGGTCGCTGGATGCCCTCGGCCGGATCAGCGACACCCGCCCGGAACTGCGCGCCGTCACCTGGGGCGCCCAGCAGCGGCTGTCTTGGCGGGCACCTGACGGGCTGGAGATCGACGGCGTGCTGATCCTGCCGCCGGGCCGGAGCCGTGCGGACGGTCCGTTTCCCCTGGTCACGACGGTCCACGGGGGCCCATATAGCAGGTGGGCCGATGAGCTCATGGCGGGCTGGTGGTCGTGGGGCCAGTGGCTAGCCGCCGCCGGCTTCGCGGTGTTCCACCCCAACCCGCGCGGCAGCCAGGGACACGGCCGGGTGTTCGCCGACATGGTGGCCGGTGCCGTGGGCCGCGGTGAGTGGACCGACATCCTGGCCGGCGTCGATGACCTCGTAGCGGCCGGCGTCGCGGACCCCGGTCGGCTCGGCGTCGCCGGGTGGAGCCACGGCGGGTTCATGGCCGCCTGGGCGGTCACCCAGACCAGCCGTTTCCGCGCCGCGGTGATGGGCGCGGGCATAGCCGACTGGGGCATGCAGGTCGGCGCCGGCGAACTGGGCCGGGCTGAAGCCGTCCTGGGCGGCAGCTTCGGGTGGGAGGGACCCGGCCCGCACCCCCACGACCAGCTCAGCCCGATTTCCTACGCGGCGACCGTCACCACCCCGGTCTTGATCCTGCACGGTGAGAACGACACCAACGTCCCGGTCGGCCAGGCGATGTACTTCCACCGGGCGCTCACCCATTTCGGGGCCGAGCAAGAGATGGTAATCTACCCGCGCGAGAACCACTCCTTCACCGAGCGGGCCCATCAGATCGACGTCCTGGAACGCATCCGTTCCTGGTTCACATACTGGCTCGGCCCGCCGGCCGCCGGCTGACAGGACTCCTCAGCCACACGGGAGCCATACCGGACCAAGTGTGGGGACTATCGCTGCTGTCGCTATCCTCCTATTCGGTATCGTCGCAACGTGATCCATAGATGTCGATGAGTAGAAGATCAACCAGTTTCGTGGATTTCGGTATGTAAGTCTGCCGGTAGGGCTAGTTGTTGCATGTCATGAGGTTGTGACCAGCGGGTTCGGTGGCGCGGGTTGAACGGGGACGGGTC
>JAABUN010002515.1_pt1 | contig 32315 bp, 36 predicted proteins | sample 5559311 | NCBI WGS metagenome assembly JAABUN01 (sample SAMN10711877, study PRJNA513370) | rock metagenome | isolation source: Antarctica rocks | place: Antarctica: Victoria Land, Siegfried Peak sud | reverse complement strand
GATCGAGCATTGGTGGTTTATGCTCAAGAATTGGATGAGGCAACGATGGGATGAATTTGATAACTTTCGTAGCTGTGTCGATGCCGCATTCAAACACTGTCCTAACGTGCTTGCGTAGCGCTATAAAGTGTAGCTCAGGCTTAAGCCAATATAAAAAAGCTGTGATTTGGAAACGGGGCTTGCAAATAATCAGCCTATTGATAGGGTTGTGGTTACTATGGGGAATACTGGCACAAATAGGGGCAGAATTTTTTTGGTTTCAAGAAGTTGGCTACTTACAAGTGTTGCAGTTGCGGCTAATGGCGCAAGCTTTAGTATGGATAACCGCAAGTAGTATAACGGCGCTCTACTTAGTCGGAAACTTAGAAATCGCCCAGCGACTAAAATATTCTCAACAATCGCAGGTGTTGGTAGGAGTAAAGAAGCCCACTATTAAATTAAACTGGCTATTACCGGGAATACTGGGATTAAACTTACTTGTAGCTTTATTATTATTTCACTACAGCAAAGTTGCTTGGAGTTACTGGCAGCCGATTAACTTTAGCTTACCCAATATCTCGCCGCCGATTCCACCCTTATTTACTCTAGAATCAGTCTGGCAAATGTGCCAGCAATTAAGTAATCAAAGCTTGACAATTGGTTTGTTATTGAGCAGTGAAGTCGCATTGCTAATATATCCCCAGTTATTGTTAAAAGTAATCGCGCTCTTACTCAGTGCGATTATGGGTTTAGTTCTATCTGCACACTGGGCGAACCTACTGCAATATCTGCATCCTACAGCTTTTAACAGTCTTGAACCTTTATTTAATACAGATATCAGCTTTTATATATTTACTCTGCCAATTTGGAGACTGGGAGAATTTTGGCTAGTAGGATTAGGTTTATACGGTTTAATTGCTGTAGCTATTACCTATTTACTATCGGGAGATAGTTTGAGTGAAGGAAGGTTTCGCGGATTTTCTCGCCAGCAGCGACAACATTTATTCATTTTGGGTAGCAGTTTGATGTTGATAGTTGCCTTTAGCTATTGGCTAAGTCGCTACGAATTATTGTATTCAACGCGGGGAGTTGCTTACGGCGCAAGCTATACAGACATTGCAATTCAACTGCGAGGTTATACACTGCTAAGTATAATGGGGATAGCGATCGCTATATTGTTATTGACGGGTGCGATTGCCAAAAAGTCAAGTTTTATAGCTTATATATTAGGACTTTATGCCACAATGGCGATCGGTACTGATTTAATACTTCCGACAGTAGTACAGCGCTTAATCGTTCAACCCAACGAACTCGCTAGAGAGCGCCCCTATATAGAGCGGAGTATAGCTTTAACTAGACAAGCTTTCGACTTAGAAAACATTGAAATCCGCTCCTTTAATCCTCAAGACACCCTAACTTACGCAGATATTCAAGCTAACGAGCTTACTATTAACAATATCCGCCTATGGGATCGCAAGCCCTTACTAGCTAGTAATCGCCAGTTACAACAAATCCGCCTGTACTATAAGTTTCCTGACGCAGATATTGATCGCTACACCCTACAATCTGATTCCACAGCTTCCCAAAAGCGACAGACTTTTATTGCTGCACGAGAATTAGATTATAGCGCCGTACCGCAACAAGCCAAAACCTGGGTTAACAAGCGTCTAATTTATACTCACGGCTATGGCTTTACCCTCAGCCCAGTAAACACTGTAGCCCCTAGTGGATTGCCTGATTACTTTATTAAAGATATCGGCGGCGCTACCGCTCTAGACACTTCTAGCGCCGCTATTAGCGCTAGTATTCCTATCGGACAACCCCGGATTTATTATGGAGAGATAGCTAATACTTACGTGATGACAGGGACTAAAGTTAAAGAATTAGACTATCCCAGTGGCGACGACAATGTTTACAACACTTACGATGGTAGAGGGGGAATCAATATCGGTTCCTTTTGGCGCAAAAGTTTGTTTGCTAGATACTTAAACGATTGGCAAATGTTACTAACGCGAAATTTTTTGCCCGACACCAAAGTATTATTTAGGCGCAATATTAATCAACGGATTCGAGAAATTGCTCCTTTTTTACAATACGATGGAGATCCTTATTTAGTAGTAGCAGATACCAAAACTCTAGGGCAAGAGGACAATTATTTATACTGGGTAGTTGATGCTTATACCACAAGCGATCGCTATCCTTATTCAGATCGAGGCAGTCAAGGAATTAATTACATTCGCAACTCAGTTAAAGTTGTGATTGATGCTTATCATGGCTCCGTTGACTTTTATATTGCCGATCCAGAAGATCCAATTATTACTACTTGGCAGCAGCTATTTCCAGGATTATTCAAGCCTCTTAGCGCTATGCCTGCAACGCTCCGTAGCCATTTACGCTATCCGGTAGACTTCTTTAATATTCAATCGGAGCGGTTAATGACTTACCACATGACCGACGCGCAAGTTTTTTACAATCGAGAAGATCAGTGGCAGATACCTAATGAAGTTTATAGGAATAAACCCAAATTAGTAGAGCCTTATTACTTAATTACTAGCTTGCCTGATGCACCTTTTGAAGAATTTATTTTACTACTGCCCTATACTCCTAAACAACGCACCAACTTAATTGCTTGGTTAGCAGCGCGTTCCGACGGCGAAAACTACGGTAAGTTGTTACTTTACGAGTTTCCCAAACAGCAATTAGTTTATGGAACTGAGCAAATTGAAGCGCGAATCAATCAAGATCCAGTAATTTCGCAGCAAATTTCCCTATGGAACCGCCAAGGATCTAGAGCTATTCAAGGCAATTTGTTGATTGTCCCCATTAAGCAATCTTTGCTATACGTAGAGCCAATTTATTTAGAAGCCGAGCAAAACAGCTTACCAACTTTAGTTAGAGTTGCTGTTGCTTACGAAAACCGGATTGTGATGGCAGAAACCTTAGACCAAGCTTTAAAGGCAATTTTTCAAGCCAAAGAAACAACTACTCCCGCTATTATTCGTCCAGTAGGGGAGCCATCGTAATTTGGGAGCATAATCTGTTATTATAGCGATCGCACTTATTGAAGAGCGGCGACATAGCCAAGTGGTAAGGCAGAGGTCTGCAAAACCTTTATCCCCCGGTTACTTAAGCGCCCTAGAGTCTTTATTAGGTAGCTCTAACAAGTGACTACCGGATGACTACCTGCTATTTGACTACCAAATGACTACCAGATTGAGCCAAGGATCTAACAAGGATCTTTGGGTAAATGTCATCAACTAAGAAGCAAACATCTGGCACAGTAGGCATAGAAGCTAAAGGCAATAAGTTAAGGCTGAGACTACCAAGGACGATCAACAATGGTAGTCAGAAATATATCTCAACCAAACTAGATAACACATCAGATAACCTCAAGCGATTACAATCCCTAGCTTGGCAAATAGAGGCTGATATCAAGGATGGTAAAATCGCTGATACTATCCAGGGCTACTACAGCCAGTTCAAGGCTATCCCTCTAGAGAAGATAAAAGGCGACTTGCTACCAGTAGCATCGGTAGCCCTAACCTTAAACCAACTCTGGGCTAAATACAGTGACTACAAGAAATCGCAGTTAGCAGTTACTACCTACCAAAAAGACTACTGTAAGAAGTGGGCTAACCATATTGCTAAGTTGCCCCAATCGCTAAATAATGCAGTAGCCATTAGAGATATTCTGGTAGCCAACAATAGCCCGGATACTGCCAAGAGATTATTGACTCTACTTAGTGCCTGCGGCAAGTGGGCAGTTAAGGGCGGGCTAATAGAAGCCAATCCATTTATTGATATGGCATCAGATGTAAAGCTACCCAAGACTAGCCAAAATATCGATCCTTTTAATGTTGCTGAAAGAGATGCAATCTTAGCCGCCTTTAAAGCCCACCCCTACCACTGCCACTATCACAGCTTTGTTAGCTTCCTATTCTTAACTGGCTGTAGAACTGGGGAAGCGATCGCTCTGCAATGGAAGCATATTAGCTCTGACTTCAGTTACATCACCTTTGCCGAATCCTACAACAGTAGCCTAAAAGTTAGGAAGTCAACTAAGACCGGGGTAGTAAGAAGATTCCCTATCAATGCTGACTTGCGATCGCTGTTAGTGTCTATCAAGCCTGTGGCTGCTCAACCGGATGAGCTAGTCTTTAAGTCACCGACCGGGCTACCGATCAATAACTCCAAGTTCACTAATCAAGTATGGCGGGGCTGTAGGGCGGGTAATAAAACTTACAAGGGAATCTTACCCGCTCTAGTGAAGGATGGCTCTATTGCCTCCTATAGATGCCCATACAATGCTCGACATACATTTATTACAATGATGCTAGAGGCTAGGGTAACAATCCCTCAAGTAGCCAAGCTAGTAGGCAATAGCCCCGAAGTTATCTTGAGACATTATGCCGGGAATGCCATCAATAAAGTACCCCGAATATAGTGCCAAGATTCACCCTAGAGCGATCGCTAAAATAGCTTATGAGAAGTGTGGTTCTCAAAGACTACTCCTAGTTGCGATCGCTTTAACAACCTAGCCATATACAGAAATCCTATACCAAAACTTAAAGCCCGCTCTAGAACTAATCTAAGGTGGGCTTTACTATTATTAATGGTTGTACAAGGCTATCGAGATTTCTTTGGGTGATGTCTGATACCCCTAGGTTACTAGCTCAAGTTCGCCTACCCAAGCAAATACCCCTACCATATCGCCCCGGATGCAAAGGAAAGTATGCCCTAGCTCAGTCCAGCGATCGCAGTTATTTAGGATGGATAGCAGCAAATCCAGATTCTCGATCAGGTGGACTTCTAAACCTTGCTCGGTTTCTAAAACATTGACTAGACTTTCAGGCATCTTATTTTTATCTTAGTTTGTTATATTCTTTCTTTAGCCTAACATACTGGGGATAGTTGTACTTATTGCTATGTAAGCACTATAACAGTTTGGGGATAGTTTTGGGGATAGTTTTGGGTATGTGTGTGCGCGATTGCTAGACTTCTGATAGCTTAAGCTAAATGACTCACCCAAGTTTCTCTAGTTGCATCTGTAGGCATCCAGGATAGACCATCAGGATCTTTACTGCTTGTCCAAGTCATGATAGTTGTAGCTTTCATTTTGACCCCACCGATATTGGTCAAGTTCCCACTGTATAACTGGATCTCCTTCGGTGTTTTTCCTAGTCTTTCCGACAAGTCACCCCGGCTTAATGTTTGTACCTCAGTGGGTGTGGTAGCTTCTAAAGCTATAGCTGAAGTTTCTATTGGTTCTACAGCTTCATCTACAGGGCTAGGAGCTTCGACAGGTACTTCAATGGGTATTTCTATCTTAGCTGGCTCAACTGGGGTTATAGGCTCTAATGGCGCTAGTTCTTCATAGTCCCATTGCAATACCTGCTTTCCATCTCTTTCAGTTTTGTAAAGAAACTCCCCGGCGGGGTTTAGAACTACTTTCCTCGGTAGGGTTTGCCATACCTCTAGCTTTGTCTTACCGCCTCTAGATACTCCTGATACTGCACAGATGATGCCTAGCTTATTGCTAAGATAATACTTAGATTTACCTATCATCTGCTTGACCTCTAGGCTATCCCAAACCAAGCTAGATAGTTTGCTTGACTGCCTAGTTATCGCTTGACCTTTATAAAACTTCGGGGTATCGCTAGGGATAGTTTTGGGGATAGCGCTAGGGGTGCTTTGCTCTACCTTAGTTAACCTGACTTCCATTGCTGCAATCCTAGTTACAAGATCGCTAGAACTTGGGGATACATTTGGGGATAGTTTTGGGGATTGCTGAGGGTGCGTGTGTGCGGCGGTTACTCTGTGTGATTCTAAGACTTGGGTAATATATTTAGTCTTAGCTATGCCAGCGATCGCCGATTGAGAGGTCAGCCATTGATCTAGATCCGGGTCTATTCTGAGTTTAGTTTCTTTAATAGTCATTTGGGGATACATTTGGGGATAGTTATAACTGTTACCATGTGATCATTATAGCAGTTTGGGGATAGTTTTGGGGATTGCCCAGCGTGTGTGTGCGGAGTGCGCGAGAGAGTTAGTTAGGTTTATTTAGTCGCTTGAGTTATTTAACTTGGTTTACTGGCTGACTAAATCCGCACACACACCTTAAACTGGGGATATATTTGGGGATAGTTTTGGGGAGTGTGTAAGAACTATCTAAGGCAGTATCTAAACATGAGGGCGATATTCTCTCCGATCTAAAAGCTAAATACCGGGGTTCCTAGCGGCGGATTTAGATCAAACTCAGGCTGTTGATCAAGTACCTTAAGGCTATTTACCCAATGGCTAAAACAGGGGGTCTCCTTAGAGCATGATCTATTGGTTGACTCAGTAGACCTAGCGATCGCTGCTTTATCGGCGGCTAGTAAAGTACCATCACCCAGAACATAGATAATAAGGACAGGTTTGTGTTCTTGGTAGTCCTCGATATTCAAGCCACCTAGAGTAGGGTACTTGGTATCCTTACCAGTCTCAGGGCTAGTGTAAATGACAGCATAAGGCTCACCATTACTACTAAAAGCAACCCCGGTCAAAGTAGGTCTAGGAACTACACAAACTAAGCCAAGTGTGCTATGATACAGGTGATAAGGTTTATCAGTAAACATTAAAAGGTCTCCTTTGAGTTAGCCCTAGCAAGCTTGTGTAAGAAAGTAGCTCCTAGGTTAAATATTTGATAGAAAGCGGTTAGGTAGTTGAAGCTACTTAGCCGCTATTTGGTTTGCTATCTAGAATCCATTGGTCATTGGTCTAGTTCCTGGTTTAATAGTTCCAAGTGGTCGGCTATTAGATTTCTCAGATAACCTGAGATCGAGCTATTAGATTCATTGGCTAGGTCTTGGAGGTAATCAAAAGTCTGTGGCGCTACCAATAAAGGAAACCTAACTTGGTTCTTATGCTTAGTTGCCATGATATTCAAACTCAAAACTAAAGGTGGTCATCTATAACTAGGGTGTTTGATCTAAGACCTACAGAAGACCAATAACCAATAACCACAAGTAGCCCACTAAATAGCTAAACTTCTGTTTAGACACCCAGAATAGACTCAAATGCACCCATAGCAAGGGTTTGCATATTTCTGCTATATTAAACCTGTCAATATGGTTAAAGAAATATAGAGCTATCTCAAGCGATCGCTAGATAAACCCCAATGTAGCCAAGCTGAAGGTTAGTTTTGAGGTGTCTAGTTAGGGTGATTCAGTATGAAGTTTGTATAATAGGGTACTCCTTACCGAACTAAAGATGTCACTATGAAACTTTTTACAGCACTTCTCTCAACTGTGATCTCTACTGCTGCTTTAACTTTAATCCCTGTTGCTGCTCAAGCTCAAACTGATTACGGGATTGGCTACGCAAACACCTATTACACCCAGCAGATATACGTCTCAACAGGTAGCCATTGTGTGGCTTACAAGAACACGGTTATCAGAAATAACAAGGTCACAATGGGTAAAATAAATGTAAGAAAAGGTCAACGGATCGTTGTCACATCCAATGAAACTATCGTTGATTATGTGGTTAACCCTAAAGGCATAGAGAGCGCTATCTCAGCAAATGGTAATACTTACGTTAGCCATTTTACTGCCAAGCATTCAGGCAACTACACCTTACTTTCAACTGAGCTTTATGGCGGCTACGGTATTAGCGATTACAAAGTCTGTATACACTAACACCTAGCTACTAGGCATACTTTCCGATCTTAACCGTACCAACTATCATTAAGGATAAACTCAATGGCATCTATACTCCAAATCTTAGGCGCTCCCGGTTCCGGTAAATCTTTAGTAGCTGAGAGCCTGGCAAAAGTTCTCAAGGCTGAGTTGTACCCAGAACCTTTAGGGCAAAATGAGTATCTACCTAAACTGAGTAAAGGCGATTCTGTTCATTTTGCCTACCAAGCTAGATCACTACATCTAGCGATATACCAAGAGACTAAGGCACTGACATCAAGCGCAAAACTAGCGATCGTAGATGGTGGGGTTTTTCAAGTCTTAGGTGTCAGTGCGGCACTCTGTAAAATGGGTAAGATAACCGAAGATGAGTTTGAAGCATTAGGGCATATAGCCAAATAGCCTAGTTTTGAGGTGTCTAGTTAGGGTGATTCAGTATGAAGTTTGTATAATAGGGTACTCCTTACCGAACTAAAGATGTCACCATGAAACTTTTATCAGCACTTCTCTCAACTGCGATCGCACTTGTTCCTATGGTCGGCTTTGCAAGTCCCATTAGGTTTGCTAAAGGTAGCTACTGCGGATCGGTGGTATCGGACACTAGCTATGGGCAAACTCATAGGCATACAGTGAGCCTGAAACCTAACCAAAAGGTAGTTATCATTGTTGATAACTCGGTCTATAACAATGCTTACACCACTGTAAAGAGTGTTACAGGTAAGCAAGTGGTACTGAAAGAAACTATAGACCAAGACTCGCGCGGTATGCTAACCGCAGTGCATTATACATTCATCACAGCCCATAGCGGTAACTACACAATCCAGCAAGTAAATGTAGGACAAGGATCGCCTATTGGTTTTACTGTTTGTGCAAAGTAACTCAATACTCCACACTCCCAATGCAGGGTAGCTAGTTTAGCTGCTACAATAAAAAACTGCCAAGCATTCCTAGGGTAAGCACAAATACTCATAGAAGCTACTAAAATGAGCAAATGACTACCAGTTGACTACCAGAGCGATCTATAATGGCTGTTACAGCCTTGGCTCACTCAAAGGGGAAAACCTAGAAGGTAGTCATAGTAGTAGCGCGATAGCGAGAGCGGCGACATAGCCAAGTGGTAAGGCAGAGGTCTGCAAAACCTTTATCCCCCGGTTCAAATCCGGGTGTCGCCTTGTTGTACTATCTCAATAATTACCCCAAAACCCCGGTTTATCAAACCTTTGCGGGGTTGTTAATAGTCGTAAATGTACCCCGAAAATTAGGCACGTTTTAGGCACGACGTGGATATAGCCGCAAAAATTAATCAGGCTAACGGACGACTGAGATCGGGCAAAGTAGGAATTAGATTCTGTATCAACTTTGCTTAACGAAGTAAGAAGATTTGAGTAAAGTAATACTCGCCCTTGAGATTCATTGCTACGCCTACGCCTGTTAGCTCATACTCGCCATTAATAGTTGGGATATCGTCATAAATACTTTTTTGCCAATTATTAACATTTGCTTGAGCGGGGTTAGCGTAGCCTAGAGTCATACCGATAGCAGTGCCAGCATTTTGATAAGGGCCCGTCTTGATAATCTTTTGATTAAGCTGATTTAGGATTTCACGATCAAAAGAAATATCACCTTTAGCCATACCTTGGCTGTGTTGTCTTGCCTGCTCACTAAGCCAACCATCCAAAACAAGCGGCGGTAAGCCCTTAGATTCACGATGCTCATTTATCTGTTCGTAGACCGATTGCTCTAAAGAATTAAGTGATTGAGTTGATGAGGCATCTTTCGGGAAGAATTCTTCTCCCCGAAAATGCCGTTCTGTATCACTGATATTTGATACAGAATCAACTTGTATTGTGTTTGCTTGTAGAGAATTAATGTAATTAGAAAGATATAAACACAGAAATATAATGCCCAAAGCAATCAAAGGAGAAGGCTTTTGTTGTCGTGGGCGCAGTTGATGCCAATGCCGATACATTTATGTAAATATTAATTGTTCCCGTTCTATTGTCGTTGCCAGTTAGAGGCGATCGGCTCCGAGGTACTACGGTAATTAAAATAAAGTTTTGGCGATCGCCCTGACAACTGCCTGAGCGTTGCCGTAAGCCCACCGCGCACGGTATCCTCTTAACGGCGCTTAATTTTAGTTGGCTCAATACTTGTTACTGCTTCATTTAACGTCAAAATCCGGCTGCGCTGCTGATGAACGTTGAATTGGTATACTTGATTGTTTGTAATATCAAATCCCGTCAACCAACCACTTTTAGGGTGATAAGCTCCGGTATCAATATCAATCCAACCTTGTCCTTGAGCAAGTTTGCCCGGCGTAACACCAGGTAAGGTAAAAGTAATCGTATGACCAATCACAATTAACTTATCGCTAAAGTAAGGTGCTTCCATGCTATGAAATTCATCTCGTATCCAGCAAAGCTGCTCGGAAGTTTGGGCTTCTAAAGGCATTCGGGGATCAACGCCTGCATGAACTAATAAAACATCGCCTAAATCTAAGTAAATAGGCAATTTTTTCATCCATTCTAAATGTTCTTCGGGAATGGTCGAATCTGGATAGCTGGTAATAGTTGCGTACCCACCACTATAAAGCCATGATTGTTGTACCTGAGCCGCCATAGCACCACCGCTTACAACATCTATTAGCATCTGCTCATGATTGCCCAATATACAACCCGTAGCGTTTTGTTTGACAAACTCTACTACTTTTGAGCTTTGCGGCCCCCGATCAATTAAGTCTCCGATAAAATAGACCTCATCTTCTTTACCAGGGGCGATCGTTTCCAACAAACCCATCAACCCGTTATAGTGACCGTGTACATCCCCAATGACGATGCGACGATTACTTGTTTCCTGCATTACAATTCGATCCTTATTTTTTAAAATAACTGAATATCTTTACTACAGCCTGTTTAGCTTCAATTTCGAGAAATAATTAAATAAATCAATCCCACTACCTTTAATTGTAATTCCGTCTTAATAATTTGATATATAATTCCTAATATTTATGACAATAAATGTATCTCAAGTAACAGCTACAATTAACGTTTTAAAGCAGCCGACGCGCGGAGAATGGGTAGCTCAAGCGATCGCCAACTTGGACGTTATATTGCTCGATCATTCCCACTGCGAACGCAAGGCGGCGGGTGTAGCAATAAACTTGATGTTTCGCTACCCCTCCAATACGCTACTCGTCCGCAAACTGACAGCAATCGCCCGTGAGGAGTTAGAACACTTCGATCAAGTCAACCAATGGCTAGAGAAACGAGGTATTCCTTTAGGTAATCTTTCCTCACCGCCCTACGCTGCTAAGTTAAAAACCCAAATTCGCCATCAAGAAAGTAATCGCTTATTAGACTCGTTATTAGTTTCTGGTTTAATAGAAGCCCGTAGTCACGAGCGATTGGGGTTATTAGCCGAATATTTGCCACAGCCGGAACTTGCTCAATTTTATCGCCGTTTAATGGCATCAGAGGCCCGTCATTACGGTATCTACTGGCTGTTAGCCGACACCTATTTTGATAATAAAATTGTCAGCCAGAGAAGGGAAGAATTAGCCGTTTTTGAAAGTGAAATTTTAGCAACGCCCCATTTTGAACCCAGGATTCATAGTTAAAATGGTTCAAACTCAATACTAAGACTTTGCAATTCGAGATTGGCAAACCCGCGATCGCGCAAGCGCCCGGTAACGGGCTTCGCTTTTATCTCAAATCTTTAAATATTCTCCCCCTTTTAAAGGGGGAGTCAAAAAGCAGTGTAGCTGAACCTGACCGTGTTGACGTGGGCTGGGGAAATCTCCTCAGAGCGTTAAAAAGCATCCTGCAACTCGTAGAAGTCTGGGGAAATGTAATCTTTCCGCAACGGCCAACCAACCCAATCTTCCGGCATCAAAATCCGCTTTAAATTCGGGTGTCCTTCGTAGACAATTCCTAACATATCAAAGGTTTCGCGCTCTTGAAAATCGGCAGTTTTCCAAATCCAGTATACCGAAGGCACTTTAGGATCGTTACGGGGTAAAAATACTTTAACGCGCACTTCTTCCGGGCGATCGGCATTGTCACTAACTTTAATTAAATGATAGACGCTAACCAAATCTTGCCCAGCACCTAAATCGTAGCCGCACTGAAATTGTAAATAGTTAAATCCGTAAGCATAAAGCGCCGTAGCCACCGGGAGCAAGTATTCACGGTCAACTTTAATAATTTCTGTCCCACTGCGATCGCGCTCTATCGCTTCATGAGCAAAACCATTTTTGGTTAGCCACTGAGATGTTTTTCCAGCTTCTACTAACTGAGATGCTTCTGGCGTGATCTCTTGAGTTTTTTCGGGTGTTGATTCCTCAGCCACTTTTATGCCTGCTCCAATTCTATTTGCTGTAAAGCTGGTGCTACAGGCATTCCCATTCCTTCAGTCAATTCTTTAGGTGCATTAGTGCGGGTTTCTGACTGCAAATACTTGCCTGTCAAGACTGAATCTACTATTTTCATATTGTGGGTAGTGCTGTAATAGCGGTGAATTTGCTGAATTTGACCGCGCTCTTGAATAGAATTATTGCTGATTTTTTTCCGCAATTTGATAATTGCATCAATAATTGCTTCAGGGCGAGGCGGACAACCAGGTAAATAAACATCTACAGGAATTAGCTTATCTACCCCTCTAACTGCTGTAGGTGAATCGACGCTAAACATTCCCCCAGTAATTGTGCAAGCACCCATAGCAATCACATATTTGGGATCGGGCATTTGCTCGTAAAGCCTCACCAATTGGGGAGCCATCTTCATTGTGATCGTTCCCGCAGTGATGATTAGATCGGCTTGCCGGGGGCTTGAACGCGGAATTAGACCAAAACGGTCAAAATCAAACCGCGAGCCGATTAGTGCCGCAAATTCAATAAAGCAACAGGCTGTACCAAATAGCAAAGGCCATAAACTCGAAAGTTTTGACCAATTGTACAGGTCATCTACTGTTGTGAGAATGACATTTTCTGAGAGGTCTTGAGTAACGGCCGAGCGATCGATGGGGTTAATAATTCGCTCTTGCTGCTCGCTAGTATTCGGTGTCTTATTAGTATTCAAGACCATTCTAAAGCTCCTTTACGCCAAGCATAAACCAGGGCAATTACCAGAATTGCAATAAAAATCAAAGCTTCTACAAATGCCAAAAGTCCTAGGCGGCTAAAAGCCACAGCCCAAGGATAAAGAAACACGGTTTCCACGTCAAAAACGACAAAAACCAGCGCAAACATATAGTAGCGGATGTTGAACTGAATCCAAGCGCCGCCAAAAGGTTCCATCCCCGACTCGTAAGTAGTACGTCTTTCTGGACTGCGACCACTGGGGCGGAGCAGTTTGGACGCGGAGAGAGCTAGGGCGGGAACCAGGCTACAGACTAGGATGAAGCCTAGTAAATATTCATAACCACTGAGGACAAACACTTATAATTACCGCTCTATTTTGTAAATATTTTTGTTACTTACTTGTACCAGTATATCGAGATAGTTGTCACCACTGCCGCAAAAACCAGTATTTAGTTAGCTTGTGGTGACTATAGAAAAAGATAATCTTTGCAAAAGACAGAAAAAAGGAGATTTTAATATTTCCTCCCTTCTTAACAGGGGATTTGCGCGATCGCCTATCCACCAAAAACTTTTAGACTTAGCCGCAAAATTATTAATTGATTTATAGGAAAAGCTGCGCCCTATGTCATAATTTTTAACAGAGATTTAAGAAACTGGTCTATAATTTACCATCTAAGCCATGAGCGACCCTGCTGTTGAAATAGTGCTAGACCGCTACGAATGCCGTGCCTGTGGCTACGTTTACGAACCCGATAAGGGGGACAGCAAGCACCCTATCGATCCGGGTACTCCTTTTACTGAACTGCCTCAAGCTTGGCGCTGTCCGGTGTGTGGGGTAAGAACTTCTCAGTTTGAGAATATTGGTCCCTCTGGTACAGCGTCAGGTTTCACAGAAAATTTAAGCTTTGGGTTGGGTGTAAATAAACTAACGCCAGCCCAAAAAAACTTACTGATTTTTGGCGGCTTGGGTTTGGGCGTATTATTTTTTCTCAGTTTATACGGGTTACAATAACTACGCAATAATTAAGTAAAGTGACTATTTTACTTAGATATAGGCGATCGCACACTGCAATTAATTTTTCAATAAACCTGACAAATACTAATGCTTTCACTTTTCTCTTTTGGTCAACGAGTTGTTGTACTTTTAGCAGTTGTCATACTGTGTATCGGTTGTAGTAGTGTAGCAACTCTCGATCGCAACCCCTGGCAAGTGCTAAAAGTACCCTCGGAAGCTAATTTTCAAGATATCACTTTTACAAACGACTCCCTGCACGGCTGGCTCGTTGGTAGCAAGTCCACAATTTTAGAAACCCACGACGGCGGCGACTCTTGGCAACAAGTTAGCTTAGACTTGGACGAAAAAAATAACCTATTTACTTCTGTAAGTTTTGATGGCGACGAAGGCTGGATTGCTGGAGAGCCTTCTATACTGCTTCACACCACCAATAAAGGCGAATCGTGGTCGCGGATTCCTTTAAGCGAAAAGCTACCCGGAAAGCCCGATACAGTTATTGCTTTGGGTGCAAATTCCGCAGAAATGACTACCGATGTCGGCGCTATCTATCGGACAACCGATGGCGGCAAAAATTGGAAAGCAATGGTACAAGAAGCGGTTGGCGTATTGCGGAATATTGATCGCTCTGATGATGGGAAATATCTAGCAGTCTCAGCCAAAGGCAACTTTTACTCTACTTGGGAACCCGGTCAAGAGGCTTGGCAAGGTCACAACCGCAATAGCTCCCGGCGCGTTCAAAATATGGGTTTTGGCAAAGATGGGCGGTTGTGGATGTTAGCAAGGGGCGGTCAAATTCAATTTAGTCAGCCAAATACCCTAGATGAATGGGATGAGGCTCAATATCCAGAATTCTCTACTAGCTGGGGATTAATTGATTTGGCTTACCGGACACCGGAGGAAATCTGGCTGTCTGGTGGTAGCGGTAATTTGCTTTGTAGTTTTGATGGTGGCAAAACTTGGCTTAAAGACCGCGAAATTGAAAATGTACCGTCTAATCTGTACAAAATAGTTTTTGTCAAACCCGATCAAGGATTTATTATTGGTCAGCGTGGCGTTTTGCTGAAGTATCAACCCTCCGTTGAAGCGGCGGCTTAAAATTTGATTTTATAGGTATATATTCTTATAAAAAAAGATGCCATAACTCCTAGGTTTTGAGGGGAGTTTCGTAGGATAATAGTTGTATCAGGCTAGAAAAAATTAGCTTTTAATGTAAAAGTATTACTTTATTATTTAAAGAAGTAATACCCAGCAATATTTGTTGAAAAGGAGATTAAATGTCAGGAGTTACCGGAGAGCGTCCATTTGGGGACATCATTACTAGCGTTCGTTACTGGGTGATTCACAGTATCACCATTCCAGCATTGTTTGTTGCTGGCTGGTTGTTCATCCAAACAGGTCTAGCTTACGATGCTTTTGGTACGCCAAGACCAAACGAATATTATACGCAAGGACGGCAAGAATTGCCCATCGTGCGCGATCGCTACCAAGCTAAACAACAAATCGACAAATTCATCGGTAAGTAATTTAACATGACCAACACTAATCAACCAATTCAATACCCAATTTTTACAGTTCGCTGGATAGCCGTTCACACTCTTGCTGTACCGTCAGTATTTTTCTTGGGTGCGATCGCTGCTATGCAATTTATTCAACGATAGGAGAAACTAATGCCAGATAGATTACCGAATCCTAATAGGCAACCTGTTGAACTAAACCGCACTTCGCTGTTTTTAGGCTTATTACTTGTTTTCGTGCTTGGTATCCTGTTTTCTAGTTATTTCTTTAACTAAAAATCAGGTTACGGTTTAGTTATTAACAGAGGATAGAATTATGAACGCAAGCGGTAAAATTCCTTTATGGGTAGTAGCCACTATTGCCGGACTAGGTGTAATTGTAGTTGTGGGAACCTTCTTTTATGGTTCTTATACTCACATGGGTTCATCTTTGTAATTAACAAGTTAGAAGTTGATTAACTAAGAGCAATAAATATTAAAAAACCGCCAATGTTTAAAAAGGCGGTTTTTTAATCTTCCTAGGTGGCTTAGTTATTTACTGTATCTTCGCGCTCAACATACAAGAACATAAATACTAAACCTATAGCCGGAAAAACTAAGCAAGTTAAGGGAACTAAAAGCGACGGTAAGTAAGAAGCTGAAAATAACATCCGTTAAATCTCCAATATCGATAAAACAATTATTGAACTTGACTGTACTGCAAATTGTCATCAATTACCCAATTTATCAAGATTTTTAACAAAGTCGCTAATTATCTTCCTTGACTGCCAACATTTATCTATCTAAAAGTAGAAGTCATTTTCAGATAATGTACTCAATTTTTCTTAATCGCATAGCAAAATCGACCAATACTAGCTTTATTTACAGTAATTAATTCTGTGGTGAGAGATTTTAAGCCTTGGAAAAAGGGTAACAAATTATTAGTTTTTGCGCCATCAAAACTTGATTCGTTGGAGTTCCATTTCTCCCACCATCCCCAGTTTTTTAATTCTTGGGGGAGAACATCTACAGTAAATAAATAAACTCCTGGATCGATATTATTAGAATTAATTTTAGTTACAAAACTGACATTATTTTTATCGATTTTCCATTCGTTTAGTTGCAGTGCTTTCGAGCTATTTAATGGTTGAAAGCCTTTGGTTGTGGGGTCAAAAGATTGAGCAATCGAACTAATAGCAACCGCCGCAGTTTCAATGGGTAATGTATAAAGTAAGGGATTGTAGGGCGCTTGATAATTTATACTATAATTATCGTCAGTATTTTTATTTATATTAATAATTTCAATTGGTTGCTCGTTTACTTTCACTAATACTTTACCGTCATTAATAGTTTTTAACCGCCGGATTCCCTTCGGTAACTCTGGTAAGTTTTCCCTTTGAAAAGTAGAGACTTGACGGACGATTTGCGGGTAAAAGATTATAAATTGCTCGTCTTTAATTAAACTATCGCTAGTTTTTTTGATTTCATCAAAATAATTAGAAATATTACCGTAGCTACCTAGTACAAGCACGTAGAAAGGTCTAAATTGCTCGATTTTTTTGCCTTGAGTGTTGTAGGGAAATTGAATATTTTTGATGCCTACATCGTAAATTATCCCATCAAATTCGCTTCTAATAGCTAAAATTCCGACAGCGTAACCTTTTTGTAGATAATCTTCTTTCAGCTTTTTTAAAACTAAATTAGTATCCGAGTTTTTTTGATACAAGTCCGTAACTATAATAGAAATTCGATCTTTAGCAGCAGGGGTAATAGCTGATTCAATTTGACTTACTCTAAATACCGGATTTTCTCCCTGATAAAATTCTGGTAATTTTGCTTGCAAGTAAGTCTGTCTATCGATTTGTTGCTTGGCTGTACCAAAGCGGAAATACTGAACTATTGAGGTTTTCCAGGTAGTTGTAGAAGCTCTATCTAGTAAGTCTAATGTTTGTGCGTAACGACTATTTGTAAAGTTTTTTGTAAATCCCTGCATTGACGGCGTACCATCAATTTGAATTAGGGTAGTTACTGAGTCAGATTTTTGGTCAATTGGTGAGGTTTGGTTACTTAAGGGTACGCAATTGGGAATGACAGTTTTAGGTTTACAAGAAGTCATCAACAAGCTGGCTGCGATCGCAACTAGCCATCTGAGTTTAATCATGCTAATTTGTACCGTAAGATGCTAAAAATATACTTTAAACTTAAGATTTTTCTACTAAGTATTTAGACAATCGTTACCGTAGCATAGAATACTAAATTTTAACAGATGTCTTGGCTATACCTATAGCTTGGGAGAGAAAATGGAAGCGTGGATATGGGATATTATTAGAATTGTTATTGTCAGTTTAATTGGTGCAGCAATCATGTTTTTATTGCAGCCTTGGCTGTATCAAAATGGCATTATCCCTTTAAATGATGTAGAGCCAGAAGCTTGGGTTGGAGATAATTATATTATTGGTGCAGTTACAGTATTTTCAGTTTCGATTATTGCTGTAATTCTCTGGTATGTAATAGCAGCAAAAGCAAAACTTCAAAGTGCTAAAGAAACCTCCTCAATGGCAATACTTTGGTGGGTATTTTTACTGTTGCCAATAATCAGTATTTGTGCAGCAATCTACTTTTTTAATCAGAGTAATGATGCACTACTATCTGTAACCGGGTTTTTTGTTTTTGACATCTTATTTTTATATTGGTTTTCCACAGCAATAAGTTCTCCCCGCTCATTGATGTTTGTTGTCCCTGGAGCCTTTTTTCTGCGTAACTTATTTGGTTTAAGGTAATGACACTTTATATTATTGCAATTGGCGGAACAGGTGCAAGATGCGTTGAAGCAATTACTCAGTGCGCCGCCGCCGGGTTGTTTACAGAAGAACCGATTAAAGTTGTATTTGTAGATGCGGATGAGTCTAATGGTAACTTATCTCGGACTAGCGAAACAATCAAAACTTATCAAGAGTGTTACGAATTAACAAAAAACAATGCTCAAATTCCTTGGATGCAAACACCTATTGAATTATTAAGTTTTTGGTCGCCATTTAGTAATAGTACAAATAAAACTTTAGGTAGCTTTTTAAATTACAACAGTTATAAAAATAGTCATCCAGCTTTAGGTCATTTGTTTGATGTTTTATACACTAAAGATGAACGCGAAACTCCGTTAGATGTAGGGTTTAGAGGTAGACCTGCGATTGGTTCGGCAATTATTAGTCAAGTCAATTTTGATGAAACGGAACAAGAACCTTGGACAACATTAATTAAATTAATTCGCGCTGATTTGGGAACGGGGAAATCGGTACATATATTTTTATGTGGGTCAATTTTTGGGGGTACGGGAGCTTCTGGATTTCCGACCATTGGGCGGTTATTGGTAAATAAATTGAGTAGGTTAGAAGGACGCGACAGATTGAAAATTGGCGGATTATTAATGTTACCTTATTTTGCTTTTTTAGTGCCAAACGAGCAAGATAACAATAGCATTTATGCTCGCGCCGACCAATTTTTACTTAATACTGAATCTGCCTTGCGGTACTATGTAAATGAAGCGCAAAGTACCTTTGATGCTGTTTATATGCTAGGAAATCAAAATCCTAGCAATGTCAAGTTTAGTATTGGTAAAAATAGCCAATGTAACGAGCCGCATTTTATTGAATTGTATGCAGCTTTAGCCGCAAAACACTTTTTGCTAGATGCCGATAGGGGTGAACCAGGTAAAGTAATATTAATGGGGCGTAATTCTCCCGGACGGATTACTTGGAAAGATTTACCAGATAGTGAAGAAGTAAAGCAAAAGCTAGTAAATACAACTCGGTTTGCTTTTGCTTGGATGGCGAATCTTGTTCCAGAACTTGCTTATGCAAGCAAAGTAGGTGTTAAGGGATTTCAGAAACAAGCTCCTTGGTTTTCTAGTTTTTTTCGCCCCGTACAAGGTTTATTTGGAATAATTGGCAGTAGAGAGATGCAGAGCTTGCCAGAATTTAATGATGGTGCAGAACAAGCAGCTATTGAAACTATCAAAAAATGGTGTAATAGTTACTTACGTTGGTTGAATAAGTTGCATTTTTCGGGCGATAATATCGAGCTATTTAGACCAGAAATGTTTACGGGAGGAGAAGGTAAAATTAGCGCTGAAAACTTTGCGGGGCTTGTGTTTGAAGATAGTAGAGACAAAGATAAGCGATCGCAAGATACAATTCAAGTATTAAAAGAAAAGTTAGATGCCAAAACTTTGGGACAAGCGGGTACTGTTGGATTAGCTAAATCCCTTTATTTACAGTGTAAACCTTAAATTAAACTACTAATGAATAGTGACCGAATCGAAGAAAACTCTACTTTTTTGCTACCAAAGTTAAAGTCGAATACTGATTTAAAATCAACTTCTGCTGGACAATGGGACATTAGACAATCTGTAGAGTTTCAAAACGTTGCTAAAAGCTTAGATTTTAGTGCAGGCGGAGAAGATATTAAAAGTGTAAGTTCTATTCCTAATATGTGGGCGCGTCCCCTTTCAATGGAAATGGCATTACATATCAATGACTATCCAATTCGCCGTCAAATGGTCGAACAATGGCAAGGAATGTTAGCGGCTTTAGCCTTAGCAGAAGTGCGGGGATACGATATTAAAACTAAGTTATTGGAATTAGGTAAATTAAATCAAATTGACGATTTTGCTCGATCTTTAGTAGAGCTTCTACCATCACCTGTAAACTCTTTATATAGCCTTAATGGTAAGCATCCTTGGCAAGATATTTATGTATTTTTGTGGCAAGGAAAAGCTGTAGGAATGACATCGCCTAGTACATTAATTTGTCCTTCAGAAGAAGGTGACTGGACGGGATTACCTTGGTGGAATAATGGTAAGCTAGGTTCCCCCGTTAATTTTCTCAATGCTGATGAAAAAAATCAATTAAGTTTGTGGTTAGAGAGGCTACGGAGAGAATTATACAATCATGGCGGTAATCGCAGTCCTTTAAATACAATTGCTGGACTAATAATAGAATTTCAAAGTAGCTTACAAAATAATATTTCTATCCTAACAGACGTACCAGAAGAAACCTTAAAATCTGCCTTTAGTGTTAATCCGCAGTTTTTTGGAGATGAGCTTAATAGAGGCGTACTAAAAGCTTTAAATACACCGCTTAAAGCCCAGCCAAAACCCTCTAGCGTTCGTCTGATTCCTAGCTTGCAAAAGCAGAATGTTAGAGAGTTACTAATTATTGACCCAAATGTTGATAAAAAGTGGAATCAGCCACCACAAAATATTTGGATACACGACACAACTAATTTAACTAGCTTAAACTTAGACGCTTTACGCAACAAACAACTTATTTGGGATGTACGCTGGATAGAATCTGAAAAGTTGTTAATGTCAGATTTTTATTTTATTGCTCAAGAGAATGCTTTACCTGGCTGTTTGCTTCCGGTTGGTTGTCAATTGCTTAGTTACAATGGACAACGCATTACACCATTAATTCCTATTAACCCCATCCTGTTAGAATACTTTACACCAGAAGATTTAGTTAGAAAGATTAGCATTGAATCTATTAATGGTAATACCGGAGTACGGATAGTTTTAGATTTACCGCTTTATGGATTAGATGAGGGTAAATCAACACAAAATTATCGTTTAGTACGCGAGTATCCAATTAGCGAAGACAATGTATTATCAGAAGTCCCTGTATTAGAGTTATGGCCAAATTTTAAAGCTGATAATTGGCAAGAATATTATGCTTTTTATTACGATGGAGAATATGGGGATGAAACCTTCCAAGTGCAACTACCAGATGCGGCGGAACCCCACCCTTTTAATGATGGGAGAGGGATTTATCAAATTGCTCGATTAACAGAGTTTCCGGCTTACATTAGCTGTCATAACAGCTTGAGAAATCAACTAGGCTTAATGCTGCTCAAAACTCCCCAACAAGTAGGCAAAACTCATGCTAGTGATTGGACGGTTGGGGTTGATTTTGGTACGTCTTTTACCAATGTCTATGTCAACCGCGATGATGTCGTTACGCGATTTAGCTTAGAGTCGTTGCACTTAATGGTAACAGAGAGCGATGCTGATGCGCGCGATCGCGTAATGATTAATTATTTTATACCTACTGAGCCGCCTTTCCCTTTATCTAGCGTTTTGACAACTAAAAAAAGCTCAAGAAAAAGTGAGGAGCAAACTAGACAAGTTTTAGACGGTAGAATATACATTCCTAAAGATAGTGATTCATTCAAGCCTGACGAAGAAGGAATTAAAACTTATTTAAAATGGTCAACAGAAAACCTAAACTTTAATCGTTTATTTATTAAAAATTTAGCGTTACAAACTACCGCCGTAGCTGCAAAAAATGACGTTAAAAAAATTCAATGGTCTTTATCTTTTCCTTCAGCTTTTTCTAAAAGCGATAAAAATAGATATATCAGAACTTGGCAAGATATAACTAGAGAAATTCAAGCAAGAACCGGAATTGAGCAAAGCTGTCCAAATGCCGATGATGACTACTTTTATCGAACTGAAAGTTTAGCTGTTGCTCAGTATTTTGCTGATAAAGAAGGATTTAACTTAGTTAATAGCACCTGTATAGATATGGGTGGGGGAAGTTCAGACATTTCGATTTGGGAAGAAAACAATCTCGTTCATCAATGCTCAGTTCAACTAGCCGGAAAAGATTTGTTTTCTCAATTTTTAGAGCTAAACCCTAAATTTCTTAAACGCCATTTTGATGTTGATATATCTCAATGGCAAAACTTAAAAGGGGCAAAGTTTTCCGCTAAGTTAGATGTTTTGTTGCGTCAAAAAGGCGACTATTGGCTCAATCATCAGCGAGATTTGGTTGCAGAAGATAAAGAGTTTCAAGAACTCATCCAATTAACAGCAATAGGAACCGCAGGATTATATTATTACGTGGGTATACTACTGCGAGTTTTGCATACAGAAGGGAAGTATAACAAAAATAAAATTACTCCAGTTTATTTAGGCGGAAATGGCTCTCGTTTCTTGCACTGGTTAGCAGAAGGAGGACAATTTAATCGCAACTCTGAAGCTAACGAGCTATTTAGTAAAATTATGAGTTTAGCGTCAAAGTTTGATGATACCCATGAAGATACTTTGTTAAGTTCTGCGCCCAAAGATGAAGTAGCTTGTGGATTAGTATTGAGTGATAGTAAGCTTACAGGATTAACAAGAAAAGACGATTTGGTTTTAATTGCTGGCGAAGTATGTAGTATTAATGGCGAACCTATAGACTGGAATTCTCGTTTGAAGATTAGCAATAATGAAATTGATAGCTTTCCTGTAGAAGATAAAATTGCGAACTTCACTATACCAGAGGAATTAACGCAGTTACCCAAGTTTCTCTACGCTTTTCATGCTGCTTTACGAGTGCTGCAAATTGAAGGAATTAAACCCTTAGAAGGCTACAAAGTCTTAAGAGAATACTCGGTAGAACAAGATAGGTTAGAAAATAAAAAGTTGTGGAGCGATACTAGCAAAGAATTAACTGCATCTTTGCTCAAAATACGGGGTAATACAGACGATATCCGGCTCGAACCGCCGTTTATTTTAGCATTAAAAGCGTTGTTAAGTGTATTAGGTAAACGGTGGGCTGAAAAATGGAAAAACAGAGTCTAATTAAATATTATTGTGCTTTATTTTTAGCGCTGGTTTTATTAGCTGGCTCTAATCATGCTGTGGCTCAAACTTCACCCACAATTATCCCTACGGATAAAGCACCCATGACTGCATCCCCGGTGACGACGCAAAGTGGTGGAAAACTAAAAGCAGAATCCAATAATAGTATGCTTTTTCCCATAGTACTATCTATACTTGCATTAGCAGCGAGTGGAGGTGCGATCGCATTAACAATTCTTAAAAACAAAGAAATTGATCGTAATATAGATTTCCTAAAGAAAAAATATAATGATGAACTTAAATCCCTTGAGAATAAATATAATGAATTATCAACTTCTCAGGTAGCTTCACAATCTAATCAACCACACGAAGCAATTAGTCGTAACTCTACAACTTATAACAACCCTAATGCTTTTTTAGAATCAAGTATTGATGATCTTTTATTACGAATAACCAAACTTGAAAATAAGTTAAAAGTTACTCAAATTAACCAGCAATCAATCATTTCTTCTAAACCCACATATTTGTCAAACCAATCTCGCAATCAAGAGCCTGATTTTAATCCTTTCAATCAAGTTAATGGCTTATCTCAATCTAATACTACTCAACCATTAGAAAACCTAGCCTATATTGAATTAGTAAATACTTATAACACTAATCCAAAACTTTTAGAACAAGCAGCCATTAAAGTATCTGAGCCTACAGACAGTATTAATAGACGACACTCTGATAGTAGTCAAAAAATAGTTTTAGAAAAAGCAACTAATTCTAATTATTGGGTTATACGTGATCAGATAGGTGTAGATTGCTGGCTATTACCAAAAAGTAAGCTAAGAATCGACAAATTTAGATACGAGACTGCTAAAGCGTTATTTGAATGTCATGGCTACCACCCAGAATACTCTACCTTTAAGCTAGTAAAACCTGCTAAAGTTATTCCTCTTTCTGCTGACGAGCAAACATGGCAACTTGAAGAACCAGGTATACTTGAATTTTCTGTAGAAGCTTAAAACCGTTAACTATGTATGTAAGAAAATATACAAATACAATAATCGTTTTACCATGTCATTTAAGGAACAAGAATTAGTTGAAGTGTACAATGAATCTCCAAGTTCTTTAGTTAATAAAGTTGTGAAAGTTGCGGTTAATCAAAGAAGCATTACAGCAAATAATAGCAATTCAATTATATTAGCGAGTATCGGTAATGGCAATTATTGGATTATTTATGATGTAGATATCAACTATTGGTTGCTACCAAAAGCTAAATTAAGAATCGATCAATATAGGTATGAAACAGTCAAGTTATTGTTTGATTGTAATGATTATGAACCAGAGTATCACAGCTTTGAATTAGCTAAACCTGCTCAGGTGTCAATACTTGCTAATAGCTCTGAATGGAAGCTAGAGAAAAGGGGTGTATTGAAGTTTATTAATCCCTTGAAAACTCAAGAGATTAAAGACAAAGACGATAGGGAAAAACGAACCATTAGTTGCGAAGAATATTTAACTAATTTACCTCTGCAACCTTTAGTGTACGGGGAGTTATTAGATATTTATAACAATAACCCAAAGTTTTTAGAAAAAAATGCTATTAAGGTACTAGAAACAGCGAATAGTATTAATAGAAAACGTGCAGGAGTTAGTCAAAGAATAGTTTTAGAAAAAGCAACTAAATCTAATTATTGGGTCATGTACGATAATACAGATAAAACTTGCTGGTTATTTTTCAAAAACAACATGAGAATTAGCGAGTACAGATATCAAGATATTCAAGCTTTGTTTGAGTGTTACGATTATCAGCCAGATTACTCAAGATTCAAGCTCGTCAAACCTGCTAAACTAATTTCTCTAGCTACGGAGGAGCAAAAATGGATAGTTGAAGAACTAAGTATAATTAAATTTATTTAATAAAAACTTTTTATAACTATGACCTGGTTTAGCTGGTTACTACTAATATTATGTATAGGATTATATTCACGAGTTGTTAAGCTTTCTCGAAAAAATAGAAAAATCAGGGAAGTTGAGTATCTGCTAGAGAATCAACGTCATACTATTCTTGACTTATATACTCAGTTGCAAAAACAACATGATTTAGTTGAAGATTTAACTTATCACTTAAATCAAAAAGGTGCTGGCAAGAAAAAGTATTCACAGCGTAAATTACCAGAAATAAATCAAGATAGTTTTGACGACATTAGTAATATTAGTACAGTTGTTTTGCAAGAGCAAGAAATAATTAAAATTTACAATAGCGAACCAACTTCATTATTAAGCAGTGCGGTAAAAGTTTCAGTTAAACCTGAAAGTATAATAAGCACCAATAAAAGTGAGCCAATCATACTTGCAAATATTGGAAATGGCAATTATTGTTTAATTCCTGATACAGATATAAACTACTGGTTGTTACCAAAAGCTAATTTGAAGATAGATCAATACAGGTACGAAACAGTTAAGTTGTTATTTGAATGCGATGAATACGAATTAGAGTTTGACAATTATCGCTTAGATAAGCCTGCTAAAGTATCTCTGTTACCCAATGAGCGAGAATGGAAACTTGAGGAGCGGGGGGTATTGAGGTTTGTAAACTCTTTATATGAGGAGCTTGTTGATCTTTATAATAATAATATAAATGTATTGAGTGCCTATATTGTTGCTAAAGTTTCTCTGTCTATTAATGACAAACAAGTCATCTTTAAAAAAGCAGTTAGTTATGATTACTTGGTTGTTGACGGCGAAGATGATAATTATTGGCTAGTACCAAGAGAAGACATAAAAATTCACTTGTCAAAATATCAAGAACTTCAAAACCTATTTGATTGTGGCAGTTATAACGAAAATTATTCAAGTTTTATACTCGCAAAACCTGCCAAAGTTTCAGCTATTTTAGAACAAATACATTGGCATCTGGAAGAACGAGGGAAAATTATATTTATATAAGAGATCCCCCCTAACCCCCCTTGAAAAAGGGGGGGAAATATTTAAGATTCCCTTTAAGAGGATGAATTTTACAATGCTACTTAAGTTTTGTGGCTGTCGATTTGTTGGCGTAAGTCGTTTGTAGTAGCTAGTAAATCGGTTTGAGAGGTTGCAGTTTGTGCTTTTGATGCCATCCACTTTAACTTGACACTGGAACTTGCAGCTTCTTCTTCTCCTATAATTAAACACGCGATCGCACCACTACGATCAGCCCGTGCAAATTGCTTTTTAAACCCGCTCCCACTCAAATCTAATTCGACACTAAACCCTGCTTGACGAAGCTTTTGAGCGATTTTAAGGGCTTGGGCTTGGGCTTCATCACCTTTAGAAACTACATAAAAATCTATTAGTTGTGGGGGTAATGGTGACAGTTGTTGCAGTAATATAGTTAAACGTTCTAAACCAATCGCCCAACCTACTGCTGGAGTTTCTACGCCCCCTAACTGACTTACTAATCCATTATACCGACCGCCGCCACAAACGGTTGCTTGCGCCCCTAAATCGTCGGAGATGATTTCAAAAGCGGTGTGAGTATAGTAGTCTAAACCCCTTACCAAGCGCGGATTTACTTTGTAAGCAATATCTAAACTTGTCAATAACTGCTGTACTTGCTCAAAGTGTTGCTGCGAATACGCACCCAGATATTTTAAAATACTCGGCGCGTCTTGAGCAATTTCTTGGGTGCGCTTGTCTTTACTATCGAGAATGCGTAAAGGATTGCGAGTTAAACGCTCTTGAGAATCAGCGTCTAACTCATCTTTGTAAGGAGTGAAATAATCAACCAAAGCTTGGCGATAGTGCTGTCTATCTTCAGTATTGCCTACAGAATTGATATCTAGGTGGAGATTTTTTAAACCCAAAGTCTGTAAAATGTCAGTAGCGATCGCAATTACTTCAACATCGGCTCTAGGGTCTGCACTACCCAACACTTCTAACCCTAACTGGTGAAACTGTCTTTGTCTTCCAGCTTGAGGGCGTTCGTAACGAAACATTGCCCCAGTATACCATAGACGCTGTACACCGCCTTGAGCGTGGAGGCTATTTTGAATATAAGCGCGGACTACTCCCGCCGTACCTTCGGGGCGTAAAGTAATGGAATAGTTTTCACTCTTGCTATTAAAAGAGTACATTTCTTTCCCGACAACATCTGTCGCCTCGCCAATTCCCCGTTTAAATAACTCTGTCTGTTCAAAAATGGGGGTGCGAATTTCTTGATAATTGGCTCTATTGAGGATATTTCGGGCGCATTCTTCTATTTTTTGCCAGTATTCTATCTCTCCGGGCAATATATCCCGCGTACCTCTTAATGCTTGTATTGCGTCCATAATATTTTATTCTTTGTTCCTGATACGATTTTTAGCATCAAGAAACTTTAGTTGTTGGTAAAGTGTAGCAATTCTCGGTAACTGCATACCCGCGTTAAGCACCATCAGTAAAGGGTTGCCAAAAATTGCTTCTACTTCCAAAACTCGTTTTTCGTCGTAGTCAATTTTCATGCTAGTGCGGTAGGGCTTCATTTTAGCAGTATGGTCGAGCATTTCGTCAATAAAACTATCGGGAATAATGCGATCGCACATTTTTGCGCCTGTAACCACTTCATCCATCAATTCTTTAACCAAAGCCAAAGTATTCGCATCTGCCATTAGCGCGCTCGTTGTCGCATTCAAAATCACCGAAAGCCCGTTGTAAGGTATATTCCAAACTAATTTTTGCCATCTTGCGAGTAACAAATCTTCTGCTAGTTTAATCGGAATCCCCGCCTTTTCAAAATCAGCGCCAATATTCCGCATTCGGTCAGAGATACCACCAGGTTGATAATTAGGATTATATTCGCCTAGCTTAATTTCCTTGTAGTCTAAATGACGAATATGCCCCGCGCCTACTTTATTAGAGCAAAGAAAGCATAACCCACCCATTACCCTAAAACTACCAACAATTTGAGCAACTTCTTTCTCAATTCCTAGCCCATTTTGTAAAACTAATACTACCCCGTTATCTTTAACTACTGGGGGCAAAAGTTGAGGCAATAAATGATTTTGCGTTGTTTTCAAAGCAACAACTACCACATCGCATTTAGGCATTGTGGCGGCGCTGTTGTAGGCATGAACGCGGGGCAAATTAAAGTTATCACCGGGGGACTCAATAACTAACCCATGCTCCTTAACGCGATCGTAGTCGCGATGTAGCAAGAAATGTACGTCGTGGCCCGCTCGTTGCAGACAAGCGCCGTAGTAGCCACCCAACGCCCCCGTACCTAAAATGGCATAAGTTAACTGATTATTGTAAAGGTTTGACATCGTGAAAGTGACTGTAGTCAATATAGCGATCGCCATTAGGCTTCCAAACCAAGATATCAACAAAACGCATATCCCAGAGAATATCTCGGCTGGCAAAAGTATGATGAGCGTAAATATTTTGTCCAACAGTTTCATCTAATCCTGTCAGAGTAACTAAAATAGTCGTTTCATTCTCCATCAGTGACTTTGAAGTAACTCCGTATAGAGGGCTGCGATCGTCTATAGAGTGTAAGGCAGTCCAGGAGAGGGAAAAACTAGGGTTTTGACTGCGAAGCAGCGTTAGATCGTAAATGCGGCGGATAAAATCCCCCTCGGCGGTTATTTCATCTCTAGCTAAACTGACACGCAGAGATGCTTCTAAAATCAAGTTGCGGCGTTGGTTAGCAGTGCGAAACATTAAAGCTGGTACGCCTTCAAAAGGTGCAATTACCGCCACCTGGCTAAAAATTACTCTGGCATTGGGCCTTGCAAATCGCGCAAACATCAAGCCTGTTGCCATAGTCACGCCGAACAAACCTACCAATGATTCCGCCGTAACTAACAAATGAGCGTAGGTTGTTTTGGGATACATTGCACCGTAACCAATCGATGCCATAGTTTGGACGCTGAAAAAGAAGGCATCAGGGAAGTTGCCTGGACGAGCATTTTCAATTCCACCGCCCCCGGCTATATACGCTAGAGCAAACAAAGCATTAGCAAAAATATACCCGCAACAAATTAATGTTAAAAAACCTGCCCAAGGAATCGTAAGTAGTAAATGGTATGGATCGTTCCAGTAGTTGTACCATGCTCCTAGCCCTTCTATATTCAACCGTCCATTCTGCTTGACAAAATGCACGATATTTGCAGAAGATCGACGCTTTTTTTTCATAAAAGTAGTTGGTGCTTAAGGTCGTCGGTTCTTGCTTCTGCGTTTTGAGCGACTAGACTGGGTAAAGCGCCTAACTAGATTCTGCAAAAAGTTAGGGGATGCAGACTTAACTTTAGCAGGGCGACTTGCAGCGTTTGATTCTATACCTTGCTGGGCGCGATCGCTCTGATTTGTATTTATAGCATTTTTATCTGGGACAATTTGCGAACCATATCTGCGAGCGTAAACTTGGGTAAATTCTGCCCCAAAAAACAAAATCTGCGCCGCATAATATACCCAAGCTAAAATAATTACTAGCGAACCCGCCGCACCATAAGTCGAACCAAAGCTACTATTACCTAGATACAAACCTAAGCCATACCTACCGATAGAAAATAGCAGAGAAGTAATCGCCGCGCCAATTAAAACATCGCTCCAAGCAATTTCGACATCGGGCAAAAATTTGTAAATTAGTCCAAATAGTACCGTTGTAACGATAAAACCTAAAACGAAATTCGCCACCTGTAAGAGCGAAGAAATTATCGGAAACAAATTGCCTAAATAAGCTACAACTCCTGACAAACCCGCAGTAAGTAGTAAAGAAACCAAGAGTAAAAAACCAATTCCTAGCACCATCGAGAAGGATAAAAAACGAGTGCGGATAAAATTACCTGCACCCGCTTTCGGATCGGGTTGCACTTCCCAAATAGTATTGAGCGCATCTTGCAATTCAACAAATACACCCGACGCGCCAAATAGCAGCACTACAACGCTGATAGCGGAGGCTAAACCGCCGCCTTCAGTGGGTTTCGCCGCGCTTTCAATTGCAGTTTGGATAAATTCAGCGCCATCTTTACCAACTAAGCCTTGAATTTGCCCAACAATTTCGCCTCTAGCGGCTTCTTCGCCAAAAATTGCCCCCGCAATGGCGATCGCAATAATTAGTAGCGGTGACAGCGAAAAAACGGTGTAATAAGCTAAGGCGGCGGCTAATCGTGAAGCTTTATCTTCATTCCATTCGTCAAATGTTTCTTTGAGCAGAGTAAATATTGTTTTGATTTTCACTCCCAGTTCTCCTTAATTTAGGGCGCACCCTTAGATAGTAAACTTAGCTGCTATTTCTGTAATGCCCTTTTAGCAGGAAATATAGCAGGTTTAAAGTTGTAAGAGTTAGCAAAAAACATAATTGCTCCAAACACTACAGAAAGCTGCAAAGAAAGAATTTAAAATACTACCTGTATTTGGAGCAACGAGCATGAACACAATTCCTAGCAGTAGCGTTGACAAGCAAAATAAAACTCCTGGTTCAATTCCCCCAGAACCTTACACAGATTGGCTCAAAGTAATCGCCCGTTATTTTCAGTTTGACTATTATAAAACAAACTTTAAAACCGAAATCTTAGCCGGGATCACTACTTTCATGACTATGGGCTACATCTTAGTTGTGAACCCGATTATTTTGTCCAACGCTATTTTTCTTGAGCGACAAGGGGACTTATTTTCGCAATTAGCCGTAGCCACTGCGATCGCTGCTGCCGTAGGAACGCTCTGTATGGGCTTATTTGCCAACTATCCCTTTGGTTTAGCTCCTGGTATGGGAACCAACGCATTCTTTGCTTTTTCGGTAGTTATCGGGCTAAAAATTGACTGGCGATTAGCTTTATCTTGCGTGTTCGTGCAAGGGCTAATATTTATTGCTTTAACGTTTACAGATGTCCGCCGCCTGCTCATTAAAACTATTCCCAACACAATTAAACACTCAACGGCGGCGGGAATTGGCTTATTTATTGCCTATATTGGGCTATCGGGAGATCCCACCAAAGGCGGCGCGGGGCTAATTGTCGCCAACGTTGCTACTAAAACCGCCTTTGGCAGTTTTAGTCAACCAGCTACTTTAATGGCTGTAGCGGGGCTAGTAATTACCTCTGCGTTTGTAGTGCGGCGCGTCAGAGGAGCATTACTATTAGGAATTTTTGCCACCGCCGTACTTGCCTGGATTTTGGGTGTTGCAACTCCACCACAAGGGATATTTGCTTTACCTCAATTACCCAAAGACTTATTTGGACAAGCAATTACCGGGCTAACCGGGCTTAACGCCAGTAATATTATTGATTGGTTGGCAGTGCTATTTGTGTTTTTGTTTGTAGATATTTTTGATGCGGTGGGGACGCTAACAGGAGTAGGAATGCGCGCAGGTTATATCGGCGAAGATGGAGAATTACCCCGCGCCAATCAAGCTTTAATGGCAGATGCGATCGCAACTACTGTCGGGCCATTATTTGGCACTTCTAGCGTCACAGCTTATGTAGAATCTATTTCCGGCGTACTCGAAGGGGGACGAACTGGGTTTACAGCCGTTATTGTGGGACTATTATTTTTACTATCTTTATTTTTTATCCCGATTTTTCAAGCTATCCCAGCTTTTGCAACTACTCCGACATTAGTAATTGTGGGTGCAATGATGCTCTCCCAAGTTAAAGAAATTCGCTGGGACGATTTATCTGAAGCTATTCCAGCATTTTTGACTATGTTTATGATTCCCCTTACTTATTCCATTGCAGAAGGGTTAGCGATCGGGTTTATTGCTTATCCACTGGTTAAAGCTTTTCAAGGTAAAGGTCAAGAAGTATCGTTAGGTACTTGGATTATTGCGGGGGTTTTTGTTGCCAGGTTTATCTTTATGACGTTGCGTTTTCACTAAGTATCTATACTGAAACAAGGATTCATTGTAGAGGAAAGTTATATGTCAAACTTGCTAGAGAGGATTACAATCAACCTCAAACAATGCGGTGGTCGTCCTTGTATACGAGGGATGAGAATTCGAGTCTCGGATGTATTGGATCTTTTCGCGGCGGCGCTAAGTGCTGAACAAATCTTGGTAGAAATGCCCGACCTTGAAGCAGACGACCTTAAAGCGGCTCTAATCTATGCTTCACGCAAACTCGATCATCCAGTGTTCGTTGCATGACCATTTTGGTTGATGCACAATTATCTTATACGAGCATAAACACTTAATAATGATGGCTCACTCTAGAAATAACCAAGCTATAATCAATATCAAAATTACAAAAGTACAGCGAGACTGGTTAACACAAATAGCTAGTCAAATTAGGGATAACAACGAGAGTCCAGTTCCTCCGCAGGATCAAGTTTTTCCACAACACTTGATTGGCATAGCGATCGATCTATTAAATTCCTATGATCAGTAAACCAAAAAGTTTTTCTCCAAAGAGCGATCGCTGAAATACTTATATGTTTTGATACTTCTTGACACATAATTCTCTAACCAGCAGACATAGTATAGATTATGATTACTTATGATTAATTG
>JAABUN010002513.1_pt1 | contig 32335 bp, 14 predicted proteins | sample 5559311 | NCBI WGS metagenome assembly JAABUN01 (sample SAMN10711877, study PRJNA513370) | rock metagenome | isolation source: Antarctica rocks | place: Antarctica: Victoria Land, Siegfried Peak sud | reverse complement strand
CTAGCATAAAGTTATAGGAATACTACCGCCAGATAATATTACCGATAGATAGAACCTCTATAATAGTATACAGTACTTCTATACTTATACCCGTTACAGGGCCTCTTATAAGGCTATACTCTAGCTAACTCCGCGCCGCGCGGGTTAGGTAGCCTAGATTAGTCTATCTTTAAGGTAGCTATTATATATACAGCTAACGATATTATAATAAATAGATAGTAATACTATAAAGCTAGCCCTTCCTCCTTAATAATCGAGTGTAAACTAGATAGTATACCGGGTATATACTACCGCTATTACTACCGTACGGCGGTGAGGATACTCCAGCCCCCTCCCTAGGTAGTCCTTATAGTACGGCTATAGGTAGTAGGTACCTAACCCGAAATAGGACGTAGGTATTAGACTTCTTACCTAATAGCCTATAAGTATAATAGGGCCGCTAGTCTTACTAGCTAGTAGTACCTATTACCTTCTACACGTATACACCTTAATAGTAGCGGCCGATATAACCGCGGTAAATATACCGGGTATCCGCTACCTTACTATAGTACGGCGGTAGGGATACTTAGCCGCCGCCTCCTAGGTAGTCCCTACGGTATAGTAGTAGGTAGTAGAGGCCTAGCCCGTATAGTACGTGGATATTAGCCTTCCTACCTAATAGTTTATAAGTATACTAGGGCCGCTAGCCTCCTTACCTAGCGGTGCCTAGTACTAATAGACTAGTAGGTAAGTACTAGTTCTATTACCTCCCTTTACGTATATACCCTCCCCGTTATAGATATTATAACCGGGACTATAAGGAATTATCTATTATAAGGATTTATCCGTTATACCTTATAAGGAACGGATTAGATTAAAAACAGCTAGTAGAAATAGAAAAGAGAAAAGGGCTAGGCCCTAGACAAGGAAAAGGAGTTTCACTCGTAGAAGAAACTTAGTGCGATAGGTAGTAAACCCGACCCCTCTACTACCCCCCTAGTAGTAGGCCTACTAGGGGGGGGAGGGAAGGAGTTATAAATAGTTAAGAAAACCGTAATTATTAGGTAGAGTTTTTATCTTTATAGTAGGGTTTCTCCCCGAATAATATATACGCGATACGTACCCTTAAATAGTCTACCCTTATTAGCTTTTAGCTAGTATAAGAGTATAATTAATTAATTAATTAATTAATATATATAAAGTTATAAATATTAATAATATAGTATTAATATAAAGATTAATAATATTTTTAATCTTATAATTAATATTATTTTTTAGTTATTTAAGTATTAAGTAATAGTAGTACTATTAACTTATAAAGTTAAATATATTAAATAAATATAAGTTATAAGAAAGCTATTTAACTTAAAATTATATTATATTAAAATTATATTATTAATAATATACTTTAAATAATTATTATTTTTAAAGATAATTAAAGTATATTTATACTTATAAAAAACCTACTTTATTATAATTATATTAAGTATATAAATATTTATTATTATTAGATTTAAGATAAATTTATTAGTAAAGTATTAATATTTAATAAAAGAAGGACCTTCTTTTAAAACTTAGAAATAATTATTAATAAGTAATTTATACTTAATAATATAATAAAAAGAGTAATTATAAAATATATTATTATTATATAAAATAGTATAAATAGAGTTAATATAAGTATTTATTTATTATATAATAACTATCTTCTTATTTAATTAAGTTAATATTAACTTATATAAGCTTAAAGGTTTTTTATAATATATTTAATATATATTATATAAAAAAGTTAATTATAATATTTATAATAACTATTATAATTAAAAAAGTTATAAGCTTATTTAAATAATTCCTTTTTTATAATAAAAGGAATATATAATTATTAACTTTTTTTACTATTAATATAAAAATAAGCTTATTTTCAAGAATAAATTTTATTTTAAACTTATTATATTTTAAATAATATTTAAATTATTATTTATAAGAGATTTTAATATATTAAAGATCTTTTACTATTACTTATCTTTTTAATAACTTATAAATAATTAAGATTTAAAATCTTTTATTATCTTTATATTTATTATATAATAAATAATAAGGTTATTAAAGTCTTTAATATTATAAAGAAGATTATTAAAAGATATAAAGAGAATATTAAGAATCTTATTTAAAAATTTAATCTTTTTACTTATATTTATATTTATATAAAGTTTAAATAATATATTAAGTATTATATCTAATTTACTAGATTTAATAAAGAAAGGTATTAAGAAGCTTATATAAGTTAGAAAGTTAACTTATTTATACTTATAATCCTTAAATTAAATTACTTTAATATTAAAATAATAATAAAGTAATTAATATAAATAGTTATAAGTAATTAGATATTTAATTTAATTATATATTAAACTTTTAATATAATTTATATAATATTAGTAATCTCTAATTTAATAAGTTAATACTTCTTCTTTATATTATTAAGATAATAATTAAAAAATATAATAAGTTATATATTAATTCTAGTAAAAGGCTTATAATTATATAAGATTACCCTTTATATAATATATAATAGTTATAAATCCTATTACTTCTAAGATATTTAAATTAATATATAAAACCTTATTATAATTATAATAAATAAGAAATTAAAAATTTAAAAGCCTTTTATAAACCTTAAAAGATATTAACTCCTTTTATATAAGCTTATAAAAAATAATTCTAATTATCTTCCTTTTTTTATATATAACCTTTTATACTTAAATTAAAGCTTTTATTAAGTATAATCTTTCTTTTTTATAAGGAATCTACTTATTAAGTATATTACTTAATTAATAAGTAAAGCTACTTAATAAGACTAAAAAATATTTTAAGATTACTTAAGTTTTATAAAAAGTATAATAATATATAATTATAATTCTCTTTTTTATTATTAATATTTTAAGCTTATTTATATATTAGTTTAATAAAGTAATAAAAGGATAGTTAATATATAACTTTATAAGTAAAAGGTTTACTTATCTTTAATAAAATAAATTAAAGATTTTATATAAAGATTTTATATACTCTTTTAAGAATTATAAGTATATAAGTAATAATATTAATATAAGTTTTTATAAACTCTTAATATAAAGTTAATTTACTTTTAAATATATAAAAAGTAATTCTTATAACTTATAAAAGTTATAAAAGACTATTTTTAATTATAATAACTTATTATTATAAGTTTATATTAATCCTTTACTTTTATTTAAAGTTCTTAAAACTATTTTATAATATTAATAATTATTATATATTAATAACTTTATATTAATACTATTATATTAGCTTATAAAGAGATAAATATATATTATTCTTTATAATTCTATTAAGTTTTTATATATTAATTATAATATAACCTTTTTACTTAATAAAAGTATTATATTAAATTATAAAGTAGGGATAATTAAATAAGATTAATTAATTTAATTATATAAGTTTTTCTTAAGCTTAAAACTTATTAAATATTTTAATAATAATATTCTTATTCTTTTATTTATACTTATATAAGCTTAGATAATATATTTAACTTTAATAAAATTAATATTTATTATTTCTTTTAAATATTAATTAATTAATAATATAAGGCTCTTTATAAATTTTAACTTTATTCTTAAGTATATATTTAAGACTAGAGTTAATAATAGTATTTAATTCTATTAAAATAAGATATAATTAATCTAACTAGTTATATACTAGATATATATTAATACTTATCTTAATTTCTTATATATTCTATTTCTCTTATACTTATATAACTAGTAATATAATAACTATTACTATTCTACTTATTTTAATAAGTTATAAGTTTAAGTATAAAGTATTTATTTATTTATTTATCTTATAACTACTATTAATATTATCTCTTATAAATTACTTTTATATTAATATTATATACTATTATAAAAAGGGGCTAGGAAATCTACTAGTAGAGATTTTTATTAAGGTATTAAGATAGATATTAAGATAGTTAAAATCCCTTTAACTTAAATAATAAAAACTCTTTAATAGTAGTATATATATATAGTTTATTAATTATATAAATAATATTTATTCTTTATATATACTAACTACTTTAATAATAGTTATTTATACTTATTACTTAATTAATATTATAAATAATATATAATATTCTTATAAAAAGGAGCTAGAAAGATAGAAAAGGCTAGGAATATTTATTATCCTCTTTATAAATTAGTTATATCTATCCTTTCTTTTTTAAATTCTTCTCTTTTTCCTTCTTATTATTCTAATTACTTTATACTAGAATTTAAAGAATTTAAATAAGAAAATCTATTAATAATTATTTAAGATTTATTTTAAAGGTCTTTTAATTAATTTTTAAGTATACTACTACTTCTTTAATCTCTTATATCTCTACTAAGATATTAATTATTAAAGAACCCCTTAAAATAATACCTCCTTTATACCTTTATTAATATTAGAATTTTATCTCTAAAATTATTTACTATTATTTTTAATAAAAGTTCTTAGAATATTAAGTAAAAATATTATTTTTAATTTTATTATTAAGTTAAGACTACCTTTTATATATTTATAATTATTAATACTAATATTAACTTAATCTTTAATATTAAATTTATATAATATTAATTAATTAATTAATTATACTCCTATACTAGCTAAAACTAATAAGGGTAGACTATTTAAGGGGTACGCCTAGCGTACCTATTATTCGGGGAGAAACCTAGCTAAGGGATAAAAACTCTACCTACTATCCGCAGGTTATACTATTATTCGGCTCCTTCTCTTCCCCCCCTAATAGGCCTGCTATCGGGGCGGTATATCGAGGGGTCGGGTCTACCGTCTATAATACTAAGGTTTCGTTAACTATATTCTCTTCTCTTTAGTTAGGGCGGAGCCCTTCCTCTCTATTAGTTCTCGCTAACATCTCTTTCGCTAGTATAAACTAGTAGAGGGCGCCTAACCTAGTTAACTACCTCGCCGCCGCCCTTATCCCTATTAGTAATAAGAGAATAGTACTATAGTCTTCTAACCTAGCCTCTAGTAATATCTAACTCCTACTAGTATAATAGTCGGGATAGAATAGTAGGACGTATTTACCGGTCTACCTCGCCGCGCCGTATAAGTAGCTAGGACTTAGGATCCTAGGTACCTTCCTAATAAATAGGAAGTAGTTAAACCTAATCTTATCCGTGCGTAACTAGACTGTTATAAAGCTCTCCGGCTTCTTTAGGCCTTTATAGAGGTCCTATCTCCCCCCTACTAGGTTACCCTTCTATACTAGGCTCGTGTTTCGGCCCTCTAATCCCCGCTAGTAGTAGCGCTACCGGCCCTACTACCGGCCTTCCTACTAGGTTAGTATCCTTTTCTATAGCGTCGGGCTATTAAGTACCCCGTTTAGCGACCGCTTCGCCTAAGACTCCTTCTTAGCTAACGGGGGTAGCGGAGGGCGCCGCCTCCTACCCCTTCTTAGTTATAACTAAGACCTAATCTTTGCGTTCCCTTTCAGGACCGTCTTATATATCCCTTAGAGGATCTTACTCCGTAGTAAGGCCTTATTAAGGAAGTCTCTTACCGACGGGATTCCTGCCTCTACCTCTAGGACCGGAATTAGGGTAGCCTTATACGCCCCTAGTACTTTACGTAGTCCTTTATTTTAGATCGTCGTCAGGGTCTTTACGTGCTTCCCTACCGCCCTAGGGGTATTCTTTAGGCTATACTATACTAGCGCCGCGAACGTTATCGTAGGCCTTACTACTACCGCATATATAAGCCTACTAACCGGTAGAACCACTCCCTATATAAAGCCGGCGACGTAGTAGAGCGCCTGAATCTAGTTATCTATCTTAGCTTATACCTTCCTTAGGTGTATATTCTAATTTAGCTTATTATTAAGTATAAGTCCTAGGACCCTAATTAACGTCTTTAGTTTAACCTTAATTCCCTTAAGCTTAACTATTACATCTATCTTAATACCCTTAATTCTACGGGTTATATAAATAAGCTCGTACTTCTTCGGTATAAATAAGGCTTTATAAGTCTTCGCCTACCGTAGGTATACCTTATAAGCTATATCTAGAACCTCGTAGTTCCGTTTAGTACTCCTATTATAAGCTAGTAGATAGACGTTATTTATAAATCCGCTAACTTAGATTAGTAGCTTTAGCTTTTTATACTCCTCGATTAGGGGAGTATTAAAAAATAGGAATAGGATCGGAGAGATAGGCGAACCCTAAGGGATCCCTATCTCTACTAACTCTATCTAACTCGTCTTCCTACCGAGGGTAATCGAGGTCGCCCTCTCTATAAGGAAGCTTACCGTCTAGCGTACTATCCTTTCTAGGACCCTCTTTATCTTTATTATATAGAGTAGCCGGGAGTAGGAGACGTAATTAAAGGCTCTAGCGATATCTAAAGAGAGGAGGCTCGCTACGTTCCTCTTCTCTATTCTCTATACTATATAGACTATATTAGTAATATATAAAGTATATTAATATCTAATATTATTATATATAAAAATAGGTTACTACTAATAATATTAAATTAAAATATATTAAAAAAAACTAGTAATTAAAAGCTTTATTAAAGCCTTCTATAAATATAAATTTATCTCCTTTTATAAAGTCTTAAACTTAAAAGTACTTTAATAGTAAAAGTCTTTAATATAATAAGGCTTTATATATACTTTTAATAACTTTATAAATACTCTTATAATTATTTAAGAGATAATTAACTTTTAATTACTTATCCTTTTAACCTTATAATTTTATATTATAATATTAAAATATAAAATAGATTTAATAAGCTTATTAAACTTTATTATCCTTTTATATTCTAAGCTTAAATAGTAATTTATATTATTAATAATATTATTTAAATATTAAAATTACTCTTAGTTATAAATTAATATTATAATAAATAAATTAATTACTTTTTTATAAAATTATTAAGCTTAAATTATAATATATATTTCTTATAATCTTATCTCTTATCTTACTTTTAATATAAAATATAATTAATATAATATATTCTTAAATACTAGTAAATTTAATATTTATAATAACTTTTAATATAATATATTTTTAAGTTATAATAGCCTTATTATTTTTATTACTTAAATATATCCCTAGATAGGATAAGAATAAAAAATAGATAATTAATATTATTAAAGAGTTATAATTATTTATTTAAATGTTATTATTATTATTATTCTTAATTATAATATTATTAAGGATATAAATATTAAAATTAAACTTTAAAATACTCTCCTTCTTATCTAATATAAGTTTATCTAATATATTAAAGGTAAGAAATATACTATTAAGTTATTATAATAATAAAAACTTAATAATATTCCTTTATAAAATAAGTATATCTTAAAAATAGTTATATAAATAAAATAAATTACTTTATAATTATATCTACCTTATTAAGGTTCTTTTAATTTATATTTTAAAGGGTTTTATTAAATTACTACCTTATAAATAGAACTTCTACTACTATCTACTTTACCTTTATACCTCTTACCTAGTATTTAATTAAGAAGGGGGATTTAAGATAGTAGGAATAAAATATTATAAGTTATTTATATTATTATACTAATAAAATACTTTATTTAAGTAGGAGTACGAAAAAGTCCAGATAAGGAAGGGGGCGTTTAGAGTAGGAGAAACCTTGTATATATCTAATTATTTATAGTAATCGTAATATTAATATACGTCTTTCCCGCGTCGATGATATCATGTTATTATACGCTTCTATACTATATATACTAATTATTTCCTTGTATTACTCCTCCTACGCGTTATATTTCTTGCCGGCTTACTATTCGCCCTATCCTTTTATTATAAACGTGTTAGTAACTTTCGCACCTAGAAGGTATAGTTTAACTCTCCTAATAAGAAAAGCTTATCCTCGCTAAGGCCTGAATAATTACAGACTCCTAGTATTATAAAGCGAATATTCCGACTTAGTAAAGGCCTCGCCCTTAACCGTTCTTTTATCAGCTTATTATTATAAAAGAGAAATTAATAGCTATAGCTATCGCTCTTATCAAGTAAATAAAACGTGGGACTAGATTATTAGGCTATACCGCTACTATTATATACGCCCGTTAGCTTCTACTATAAAGTTAGTATACTAAAGACCTACACCGTTCTAGGAAGTCGGTGACGCTATAGACTATAATAGTCTAGTACAGATAATCCTAAAGTCAGCATGTCGTTCTTCTAGGGATATCGACCCGTAGGTATATATAGAATTTTATAACATCCTTAACCTAGTTTATAGTAAAATACTAAAAGAATACGAAGAGATATTATTAATCGAGGATTCGAGGTGTAACTATAGAGGTTATAGGGCATTAATAAGTCTAAGCCGTTGTTACTAATAGTTGAATAGGATGAAATCTAAGGTCGATAGCTATAATAATCCATGAAAGGTATCTATTAAGTTTGCTAAAATACTAATAGGTTAAGCGGTACGCCTTACTCGTCTTAACTTAATGCTAATATTATTATTATCTTTCAAGGTATCGTCCGTCTATCTATCGACTACCCACGCTAATTAAGGAGTGTATATCGATGCTACGACCGCCTATTCGAGACTTATTCTTCGTTACAGCCTTAACTACAGCCTTATAAAACCGCCGTCATAGGTTTTCAGCCCCTCCTAACCCCTACTCAAGCAGCTCCTATATATTTCTCTTCGCTAACACGGACTTGGCATCCCTTTTATAAGCCCCATAGCCACCTTCAGGCGCTAGGTAGGATCTATAGTCGCCGTATCCTCCGCTAGATATAGGACGCAATAAGTGAATGTCATTGTTAGGTCTAGAGGTAGGGGAAATATATTGTTGAGAAGGGGAATTAGGGGGTAGGATGGAAGAATATCAGGCTTGGCTCACCTAGCTAGTGGTACGGGCGTAGTACTAGTACCTTCGGAAGCGCCAGCGCTAGCATAGGAGCTATAATCCCCGTAGCCTCTACTAGATACAGGATATAATTAGTAAGTGTTATTACTAATTGTTAGGTTTTTATATAGAGAGGCAATTACAATTTTTAGCAAATTAGGAAGGGAAATAGGGGAGATTAGATGAGAACATATTAGTTCAGCTTACCTTGGAGGAGCGGGCTCAGCAGCTGCACCTTCAGCAGATCCCACACCCGTATAAGAGCTATATCCGCCTTCAGGGGCAGGGTAACTACCGTAGTCTACTAGGGCCGGGATAGGCGAAGCGGCCGAAGGATTAGGATAATAGCGAGGGAGAGGAGGGAGAGGAAGGTAGTAAGCTTCATGTTATAGTATGGATGGATGAAGCTGGGCTGGTAGGGGGAATAGGGTTGACTGTAAGGCTGAGGTGATTAAGCGAGTCAATATCAGGATAGGTAAGTGCTAGGTCTTGTAGTGAAGGTATTAGGGATGTAATAGCCTGGATCGGGGGAAAGATAGACGGGCGAAGCAGATATTTAAACAGAGGGACCGTGTGCTAGCGTGACGGGATCTCGATTCCCTATCCGGTTGCATGGAAGAATCCGGCATGGACCTGTATATACCTTGAAAGGCAAACTGCATTCGTTCGATACTCCCGCTAAAGGAAGTTAGTACAATTAGTCTAGAAGGGTTTACCCCTCACTCGGGTAAACCCCCTACTCGGGCGATTTTACCAAGATATATAAGGCTGAGCTACTGTTAGGCGTAGCTACTATAAAACACCTTATCTTTAGATAGCGACAGCGACATCAACGCTTATTAAATTATAGAAGTAGGTTACTCCAGTGTCTTTATATATATTAAGCTTGAAGCCATCTAAAGGAATTAACTAGACTCCACGTGGTTACTAAGTACTTTTACTAATACTGAATTCTGCTCCACAGACCTAACTCCGGATATCCTAGATAGGCTCCGGACGTCTAAATAATCGATTAAGACTACTTTTAAAAGTATACTCTTTTTTTAATGCGCTAGCCGTTCTAGGCAAGCTTGCACGTGATCTTAAGGTGCTACTATCTTGCCTGGGTATACGTGACCTGAGGTGCTACTATCTTGCCTGAGGTCCCTAGGAGTCTCTTTTTGAACCTATATCACATCCTCCTTGGGGGTCTACGACGTCGTAGTATCCTCCCTATCGCCCCTGTATCTGACTGCCCTGATTCTCGCCAGCGCCCCTGGCGAAGGTCCTCCAGCGTCACCCTAACCCGGAGCGTCAAAACCAGACGGCGTGTAGGTAGGAGTTAGGAGGGCGCTACTAGCGCAAGAGGAGGAGGAGGAGGAGGAGGAGCTGTTCTACTTAGTGTCGCTGGCGTGTCAGATACAAATCGGACCTGCTTTTAAGGCGTCTAAGACTAACGCCGGCGAGGTCGATATAGCTATCTTTCAGCGATGAATAAGTTTAGGTCCAGCTTATTAAAGACGTCCTTCTATATTATCGCTACTTGCTTGTCAAGCTTTATATCAGCTTTAATCTGGGTATTACTTCTACGTTTATTAAGAACGCTGGAGTCGTATAGTATTACAGCACCGTTATTACCTCTAGTTCGATTATTCTTCTTGTCTTTGCGCCTGTTTACCTCTAGAAGCTTCAGATTAATATTCTCCTAGATATATGATTTAGTAAAAGCAAATTAACAAGCTTTACCTACTTTTTTCAGGATATCCTCCGCAGCTAGCTGCATCATCCCATCCTTAAACTACTGCATTAATCGCTCCATCTACGTGATATTCGCTGGTGTAAAGAGGAGCTCACCGCTCCCGCCGGATCCAGAGTAGCTGATTGACGCTTCAGGTGGTATAGTAGGGCGAAGCGAAAGACTGAGTCGCTCGATCCCAAGGACATAAGATACTGGATTTAGCCGGAAGTCGCTCAGTATCAAGTCAGGATTAAAGGGTAGGAGGCCTGATTTCTTCCATGTACTCTTAATGACGTCTGGTGTTATGCTTACCTCCGAGCGAACTTATAAAACTCTAGAAAGTCGCATTTATCGATATTATACCCCGCTCCTAGTAGTATTAATCGGTGGAGGTGATTTTTATATATAGTTGCCAGCGGTAAGAAGACACCGACGTCTAAGGGCTGTAGGATATAAGTCGTATGCGCTGGTAAGCAAAGTAGGATGATCTTATACTTGACAGCAAACTTAATAGCAGCGGTACTAATATATAAAGCATAACCGTTAAGGTAAAGCATCCTATACTCGCCTTTCTAAGTCGTTACAGTCTGAGGTTTAAAACACCTTTCAAGCTATAGTAGACCGATTTAATTATTAGTCTATCCGTTCTCGCTAATAGTAATAAAGCCATCCGGTAAAGACTCCTTCTAGGCCTTCTATATAAGCTTTACTTTAAAGATAACCTATAGCTTTAAGGCCCGACTATCTATTAAGACGTACTTAATAAGGGAGACCTATTCGCGATTACTACACTAAGTTATATATTTATTCTTATCATACTTTAAAATAATAACTTTCAGCTTCGCGACGACGCCTATTATAAAGCCTTTCTCATCTATATTATAGATATCCTCCTCCTAGATCTAGAACCTCGTCTTTATCTGCTAAAAGAGCTCGAACCAGCCTTGTAAGAGGACAGGGTCTTGAGTATTAGCGCGTTCTTTATCAAGAGGTAGAATATATTTACTCTTCAGGTCCTTATAACGATTCATAAACTTTTACGTATAGTTAATCCTAATAGGGGCGTCGTCGCCCTTCTTCTAGCAAAGCTCCTGAGTAAGGAAGCGGACTTGTTCGACACGAGTAGGCCAGCCCCAGTTCTATAGACGTTTGATCTAATTAATCACAGCCTTTTCTTCCCCTAGAGTTAGACGCTGGCGTTCTGCAGCGCTTTCCTTTTTCAATGTCTTGCCATTAATACGGTCGAAGAATATAGGAGGGAGACCGTACTACTTCGCTACTTTAGTCTTAGAGATCTTGCCTTCTACCTCCCTCCACCGCTTGATAGCTAGCTCTATACGCTCCTCCTTTAATATCTCTTTTTCTGCGTTTATATAAGCGATTGTCTGATGTTTATAAGGGCATAAAACACTATTGGGATTAATAGAAAAGTAAATAAATTTAGTGTCTTGGCAATTAGGGTTAGGGCGCCCGACTGGGGGGTTTACCCGAGTAAGGGGTGAACCCTTCTAACCGTAGCAGGGCCCTGTAAAGGAGAGGACCGATAAGGCAATGGATTTGCTACTATAATAGAGGCCTACTCGGTGAAGGCGACATTCCTCGATTATAAATAGTAGAGTAGTAGTAAACTTGGAGATAGTACTACCACGACGTTAAATAATTAAACACTATATCTTGGCAGGGCATATCGTTATATTTGGCGCCAAGAGTTAACACGAGCGCCTAAGACTAAGATATAGGATACAGCTCATTTATGGCTTGCGCGTTCTGACGCTATCCCTTTCCAAGTGTGCAGCCAGCCTTACCTACCCTTTCAGATCCCTAAGAGTACCTAAAACCATAGGGCTTGCTAAGGATCTTCAAGCGGGGAATAACCGATTGGTATAAATATCCTGCTTAGAGGTAAATGCTCCCTGAGATACACTAATAGCAGCTACCATTACAATCAGTGCAGTAGCATAAGATACTAGGGAAGCAGCCATTCCAGTTGCGACCTGCAAGTCAACTTTTGATCCGATTGACGAAGCTTACATGATCTCGAATCCCGGCGACTACGACGAGCCGGGGCCCTCCTATATCGGCGAAGCCGTCACCGACGAAGAGGGTACGCTTGAGGCAGGGCTCACGCGGCGGACAAACCCGGAGGGTGACATAAACGAAACCGGGAAGGAGGACCCTGCAGGGGTTTCTATCCCGCGAACAATCATAGAGGATACCAACCGCAGCCAGGAGACGAACCTACAAGATAAGAGAGCGAAAGATCGGGATACTAACAGTTTCGATAATAAAGGGTAAGCTGCATTTTTAAGAAAATTCGGCACATTATTACAAGAGTGGGACTGGATTCGAGCCTCTAAGTCAGTCTCCAATCTCATTTTCCGGGGTCGGGTAGGACTAATTCGGAGAAATCGATTCGCATATATACCGATGCCTCAAGAGGTTACAGGGGCAAGGGTCTAGCGAAGCTAAGGTATACTACGGATAGACCCTACCTCGATCGTACTTTACATCTGATTCCCGATCGTTAGCTCTTTTACTACACTAAAGCGGACTAGCTTGGGGGGATAAATATCTTGAATTAGTCATCCATAATTCTTGGCGAACTGATATCAACTAGGCGCGGGGTAATCTTGGCATTGCTGCATAAAAAGTTCACAAAGTTGAGAACGGACTGATAGGAAAATTAAATCTTGAAACAGGTAATCTTTTCTCCTTTTCTTTTGGCATACGCGGAAGTTATTCGATTAGTATACTCGTGCAGCATTTCTGGAACGCATTTCAAATCGATGCCAGTAATGCGGCTAGCGCCGAAATCCCTACGGCCGCCCACCCGCCACCCTAGACGATTCCAGCTTCGCTAATAAAAGCCTGGGGGCTTGTGGACGGAGACGTGGAACTCGGGGTGCCGGAGCTGCTGCTGTTATTATTGCTGCTGCTGGTACTCTTTATGTTTGAGCTGCTCTTATCGTTTAACATGGCTCCAAGCATTCCGATCTTAACGGTCCCGCCGCATGGAGTAGCAGGAGGCATCACGCAGCCATTAAGATAGTCGCCTAGCGGTCCGATACCCATCCCTTTCATGCTGACCATCTCGGGCGTGAAGGCCGGCGTTAAAGAGGTACTGTTAGCAGGGAATATAACGGGCTTCATGTGGGAGCCGATATAGGAGGCATGGATACCTGAAGACGAATCCCTTTAATATGGCTTTCAGGTAGAGGCGGAAGGTTGCGTACTACTCACCGTGCTCGGCTGCAAGCCTTGCCATAAGGAACGCTGCCTGCGGAGACTGCACGTAGTCCGCTAGACCGATGAACGCGCCGCACATTGTCGCCTCGAAGATATACGCATTCATGAGATGCGATGTGGCGTTAGTGACAGGCGGGTACGAGAAGTTGTAATTCGGTTTCATTCCCCCAGCTGCCATGCCGGCCTGTAAGAGGGCCTCCTCGCCGAATTTGGCCTGCACGGCTAGGCCCATGGTGTTGGCTAGGAAGTCGGTTCTTGGCTTTGTCGGCGAGGGAAGAGAAGAGTAGAAAGATTCATTGATAGGCACCGAGTCGTAGTAGCTCGAGAGGAGATTTTGGAGAGCGTAGCCATACGCGATAGCGGGAAGGTCGCTGGAGCCCAGGCTGACCGGGCACATATAAGTGGCCGACGTAATGGCAGCCGTCGAGAGGAGCTAGAGAAGAGTGGAAGCCTTTATTTGGTTTACTTAATTGATTGAACACGATTGTAGATTTTCGGATTTCAGGTGGACAAGATTGTAATGTTCTAGCCAGGCGCGTTAGAGGGAAGGCAACTCGATAGTCTTATAGCTTAGTAGCCCCAGCGAGAGACCGCACGATATACAGAGAGCATTGGAAGTTAACTACTTACCCTGGAAGCTGAACCGGACATGCGGATGCCAAGACACTTGAGCTTAGTAAGAGGGGGTCACCATACTGGTTCCGACTTAGTGGCGTCCAAGATGATGGAATCAGAGTCAAGGAAATGCCTAAACAGGGAATTCTTTCAATTAGTAGACACGTGTTAGGACGGAAACGGTAATTAATTGTCGCAGGGAGCGAAAGAAGTCAGTTATCCGGCCCTGCTAAGAAACTATAAAACGGCCCTTACTACGTATACTGCAGAGCCATGACCCTATACTACGGTTTCAGGCGAAAATATTGTTAGTATACGCTGATCAGCTTGGCATAGTCTAAACGCTTTCCGGTATAGTAGCTCCACAGCATATTCGGCTATGCCGCGGTCCCATAATCTACGGTCGCCTTCTTACTCGAAAAAATTGATGTTCTACAGAGAGCTAGGACCGGATTAATCTACCTCCCTAGATCGTACAAACAATATTTTCGCCTGATACTCGTAGTAGCCATGCGAGGCCCATTTCGATAGTATCCGAGATGTAAACCACGGTAATCGGATCAGATGGCAAAGTAAGATGGGCTCCAAGACGGTGGACCGATGTGAGACATAACCCGTAGGAGCGTAGGCGATGGCGAGGGAGCTTAACTGAGCGAATGGTTAGTGTCGGTTGCTCAGGTTGAGGACTGAGAGACATTAGAGGGCATTACGCTTAGTCCACGACGCTGTAGGAAGGCAGTGCGTGCCATAAGTGGTCTCTAGCTAGCGAGCGAATTCAGAGATCACTCCTCCAACAGTGAAATGTTATTAGCGATATAAGGAGAAGACGGGGAAGTGTTTCTAGGCGCGAGGTTGAAGGTGGTGACCTAAGAATAGCTTAGCGCAGGATCGGGATATCGGCGATCGGTAGTTGGAAGATCCGTGCTCAACGTCATTAGCCAGCTCTAGAATGACGAGAACTTCTTTCTTTAATAGATGCTTATCTCCACCACTCAATTATTACCGAACCACCTTGCGGCCTACTGTACGAGTCGACACGTACTACACGGATACTGAAGACGTATGTCTCTCACGTGTGTCCATTGATGCGTACAATTGCTCAGCCAGTATGTTAAAAAGTAGCAAGTTAATGCGCAAAGTGTTGACGTCCCTCAACGGAAAGACGAGTCTCCGGGAAAGGAGATCTGCAGCGCCATGGCCGAACCTGATACTGCGCATCAATGATGTTGACGAGTAAGTCAACGTTCTGGTTTATATCAGCCATTCCGGCAGCTGTTTGGGAATGGTCACGGAAAGATCCTTGATAGCGCCATCAAATGACGGAAGAACGCGTTGCCGTAAACTCGTTCAGGCCAACAGGGTTTTTAGTACATGGACGCATTTGGCTACTGGCCATTGACAACCCCGTGGATGGGAAAAGCTTGAGTACGATGTAAGATGACACCAGGTGAGCACGACAAGGATGGTCTGGTATCAGAAGTCTAATAACTCGGATGTGTCTTGCTCCTGTTGCGCGGGTTGTTTTGATTTCCTTAGTCTTTGACATTGCATTGTGATATCTTCGGTTCAAGACCTGGACTTATATCTCTCAGTATGGCAGACACAACGGAGGCTTCGAGGGCAGTGTTGCCAATCATCAAGAAACACGCATCCCGAATCACACCTCGGACTTGCCTTTGGCCTCTCGCCGGAAGCCTGGTCATCACCTTCAGCCTCTCCATAGGCTTAACATTTCGATCGGACAATTAGTGCTATGCAGCCACATGCGGCGAATCGCTCTTCCCTCTTCAAACCAGATTGCATGTTGTTATATGGTATTTCTGGCTCTCAATATCAGTTACGGTGCTTGCGGCACGAGCGTTCCACCCAAAGATGCAGAAGCGGCTTGCGCGGCCACTCACAGAATGGAAATTGCCAGTACTCGGCAGGCACATCAGTATTGGTGGTCTCACGATGGCGCTCTAGATCGTCTCGTTATACGGGATCGTCGTTGGTGTTTGGTGGATTCGACTACGCGACTATTTCAATGAACGGAATCGTACGGCCGGGATCTATCATGGGAGTGACAGGCTGGCAGCCATCGCTCTGACGGGACACATGTGTGATATCACGATGGGGATGGTCTTATTGCCCATATCTCGACACAGCGCACTGGCATCATTTTTCATGATCTCGGTGTCGACCGCACTTACAAATCACATATTGACGGCTTATACATTATTCATCTTGGTGATCATACATGGGTTCCTGTACGTCTCCTGGGTACTAGCCTTCAACAGCCTCTCAACCCAGCTTCGAATGGTCATTCCCGCTCTCAACCCAACCTACCTTCACACCGAGACCTGGCCTGGCGACACCTCACCTCTTGGCGTATGGCGTGCCTCTCTGATATTTACCGGGTCGCTCGCTACCCTGATCATGTGTGCAATCGCGATTACTACACTGCCGAAAGTGCGCAAAGCACACTTCAACCTCTTCTATTTCACTCACCTGCTGGCTATAGTCATAGTCATCGTGATCTGCCTCCATGCAAGCACTGTGTTCTATTGCACCGCTCCAGGATTGGCTATATGGTTTTTAGACTGGATGATGCGCCTTTAGGAATTAAGAAGAACCCTGGATGGAAGTATTTCAACCCTGGGCAAAGGCTGGTACTGGTGAGTCAAATCAGGCCCCTAACTTCTATGATGTCACTGCTGACCATTTATCTCAGTGTCACACTGCCGTTGCCTCGCCAGAGATTGCAAGGCTGCTCGTGTCGTTCACCACTTGCCCATTTCTATATTCACCATGCCAGGTCTTCTATACGCGAGCTGCACCCGTTCACCACAATCACGCATCTAGCCTCTAAGAACAGCGAAACTCACTCAACTGAGGACGACTTTCCAGTCCAATTTCTCTTCCGCAAACAGGGAACAGCATTACCTCCAGGCGAAGCCGCTGTCGCACCACTACCACTCCGCCAGCGTATATTTAGAGGCAAGAAACAGCGAGTGCAAAGCACACAGTGGACTGCGCGGCTCGCAGCCCAAGCAGATCAGCTGCAACCTAGTCCATCGGCAATACGAAGTAGCGATGGCATTGACGCGGAAAAGGCGTCGGAAACCTCTACGCCCGAGGCAGTCGGCATCGATGTCACTCTTCGACTCGAGGGACCCTACTTCTCGCCTGCCGATCCCTCAAATTACGACACTGTTGTCTGCTTAGTAGCAGGCACAGGCGTTAGTGGAGCCTTAGCCATCGCTGCGGCTTTTAACGCGGCTGCTATGCAAGATTCCATAATGAAAGAGACACATATACGTAAATGGCGCAGATGCATCATCGTATGGAGCGTCAAAGATTCGGATGATATCGAGTTGCCTTTCATCGAGCCAAAGGCCGAGGGACTAGAGCTGAGGAAGTATCTCACTGGCTCTGGGAGAGCTCGAGTAGACCTGCGTCAAGAGTTATCGGAGATCTGCGTGAAGGCAAGACAATACAGTGGCAGGTCTTGGGTATACATATCAGGACCGAACAAGTACATCGAGTCTGGCAAAGAGGCTTGTAAGGAGGTCGAGCAACAGACTGAGCTGGACTTTTACGCCGCGAGCTGGGATATATGATATGGCATCACGGATACTTTGAGTAAATTTGATGAACAGACTATGCAAAGTTGCACAAGATTGAACGAGTCCGAAAGGGACGACCCAAGAATGTTGGGGTGTGCTCTCCGACAACTTCTTTGATATTGCTTAGGCTAGTTCTTTGTAAGGGCCTTCGGATACGAGTATCAGCCTTTAAGCCGGATCAACATTAGATCTAGAACACATACGATATATATTTAGCTGATATAGATTCAGAATAGCTTCTTCTCTACGAATTTACCATAGAACTTGTGTTCTCAAAATCACTGCTTGCAGAGATGTATCAAATATCCTCAGGCGACCAAGCTTTCGTGAGAGCCCTTGAGAAAAACTAGCCCAGGTGCGGAATTTAGAATGCGTAAACTCCGTCCCGACGTGTCGCGTTGAAAATCACTTTACTTCTTCTTCCACCCACAGCCACTCACTTCCAATTTTTACTTGACATCAAAATCAATTACACACAGCAGCGATGGAGACCACTAAAAAAGAGCTCAATGATCTCTTTACGATCCCTCTAGTGACGGACCTCACCCCTAACGTCCTTGGCGAGTTGCAATCGATCCTCCGCATCCACTCAATTTCCCCGCAAGAATTATCGTACAAATGGGAATCATACACAATGAAGATGGGGACGGAACAGACGAAACTAGACCTCACCACGGCTAGAGCGTTCAAAAAGACCTGCAAGAGAAGCTAGAAAGAGAATCACGGGGAAAGGCGCATGTTCGTAGTGCGGACAAGAGAGGTGCGCACGCAACACCGAAGAGCGCTACGAAGGGCGGTGATGATGTATTCGGGATGTATGTTGGAACTTCGGACAGTTTTATATGGAACTGGTCGAAACATAGGCTCGAGGGAGTTGTACCAAACAATCCATCAAAGTCCACTGCTTCCACCTGTGACAAGAAAAGTGGTCGAACAGTGTAACGAAAGACGAAAGCGGCCTTTACAGGGAAGGCTCAAAAGCACGCTAAACCAGCAGGTAGGGCTGAGCGGGTAGAGAAGAAGTGTAAAGAACCCCTTCGAAAGAACGGCCTCCATCTTCCGGACGAGTAAGGAATGGCAGCCCTCAGCGTGACAGGTGAGCATTTTCATTCGGCCGCTGTCGGTTTACGTCATATCCAGATCCCTTCTCCAGCTACACGAAGAACGTTTCTTTATTCGGATCCCAGACTTTCCGGTGATGCGGGGTTTGCATTGATCGTCAGATCTCGGTACTAAAAAGATTAATGCGTCAGCATGCTCTTCCCCATGCGGTTAGTAGCGAACGGAGTTCCTGAAGAAGTACCGCGGACTGGCCGGGCGTCGAGCGGGTACGGCCAATCGCGTAGCCAGCTCGGATCAAGCTATCCCCATTAAGACGAAGGCGCATTGCGGAAAGTAACGTCGAGGCTAGAACAAAACCCTAAGTTGATCGAGATAACTCCGCTACAGGCAGTTTCACAACATACTACTTAGTATATGGGGTTGTTTCGCCCAATCTGAATTTTGAATCTCTGCTGCATTCCTTGTTTCTCGTCTTCCCCTCAACTCAAAACAGACACTCAACTTATTCAAAATGCGTTTCTCCTCCATTGCCTCCCTCTCCACACTTGCTGGCTATGCCGCCGCGGCTCCAGCCAGCCCTTTCCCCTTGCCAGATGGCTTCCCAATGCCCAACCAAGCCCAGCTCGCGGGAATCGGGTCGGTGGCCGGCGGCAGTCTTCCCAGCAGCCCGCTCCCTACCAAGCTCACCCCAACGGGAACCGTGACTCTGCAGCTCCTCGCGTTGAACGAGCTCTTCGAAGTTGCATATTTCACCGAGCTGTTGCACAACATCACAACGAATGTGCCCGGCTATGATGTATCCAAGTACAATACAACATATGTTACCGAAACGATCAAAGCCATCATGAAGGTAAGAATCTCATGCCCTTTTTAATTCACTCGATACGTCAATACCGTTTTAACAATACTTTAGCAAGAGGAACTGCACGCCCTCGGCGTCAATGGCATTCTCAAGAGCGTAAACCAGACCCCGTTCACTCCCTGCCAATACAAAGCCCCAGTCAGTGACTTCCTAAGCGCCATTACCTTGGCGCAAACATTCACCGACGTCGTCCTCGGAGTTCTACCCATGGCACAAACCGTTTTTGCAATGGATGCAGGCGATGAGACGCCTCTGGTCAATCTGTTCGGATCGGTCCTCGCCCAAGAGGCCGAGCAAGTCGGCTGGTTCCGTTCGGTGCAGAAGAAGATCCCCTCCGCTGCGCCGTTCCTGACGACTGAGGGTCCAGCATTCGCTGTATGTATTCTCTCATCAGATCTCCTTAGCCAATTTCCTCAACGATTGAGAATCCTTCGCTGACGTAAATGCCAACGCAGTACACCTTCCTCCAAACCGTCATCGTCCCCGGTTCCTGTCCCGCAGAACTCGCCACCGTCAGCAAAGCCGTCCCGACATTCAAGCCTCTAACCGTCATCAGCAAAGACCTAGCCGCCAAGAACGAGACCGTCTCCTATAGCGTGCCCGGCACTGTCTCTGCGTCAGCAAACTCCGTCGTCTATCTCTCGGGCCAGAATCTTCCTGTCACCGTGCCCATCTCGGACGTGAGCTCTAGGGACGGCATGTCGTATTTCAGCGCTTCGCTCCCGTTCCAGAGCGCTTCGCAATTTGCGAAGGGTTTGACGATCGCGGCGGTTGTGGAGGGGTATAGAAAGCAGTTTACTAATTCGAGTGAGGTTGCTAGTGCGACTGTTTATGGACCGGGGATTATTGAGATCGATTAGGTGGTTTCAGAAGGGTCAGTGAGGTGGTAGGTGTATATATGAAGATGATATTGTCACCCTCATTATACTGTTTATGATCAAAATCAACGAAAGGATAATCCTTAATAACCTGCTTGTCAAATTCCTTATTTTCTTGTGCAAACCAATTATTGAAATAGCCCACAATCCTTTAGCAACGCTGTGAACTCGTCTGTGTTATGATGATTGATGGACGATACTAAGGCGCGAATGGCTCCAGCTCTGTTATACCAAGGGTGACATCGTCTAAGGCTGTTATATTACACACGCAATCTCCTCGACAGGAAAGCACCAGAATCTCTTTTCACGCTCGAATAGGACTCCCATTCCGCCAAATCCGTGGGGACTTACCGGAGCAAGAATGTTTAGTCCGCCTGGGGTGGATGAGAAGGACGAGATATATAACGTTATGATCCTTACGCTTTAATGTGCTTATTTTGGACCCTTCCCTCGCAAATACGTGGAACTTTCGGACGCTATCACAATGGGAAACCTTGATGGTATCGAGGGGCTTATTGCTCAAAGTGGAGGGAGGAAAAAATACAGGAATACACTCGCCACTAACTTCAGTACGGAGACCGTGAGTTTCCTCGATAAACTCATGAAGCTTGACCCGAGAGACCGACTATCACCCCAAGAGCTTCTGCAGGACCAATGGCTTTCGGGCGTAGTAGATTAATTTCTCGTATTGTTCTATATCAGGTTCCCCTTTAAAGGACGCAGTTGCCTACCTATTTACAATATATACAATTTACAGAGTATCTACAAGGAATCAAAGAATATGCCCGATCATATAATAATAAAATTGCAGCTAACAAAATATATTCAAACCTTCAGCCATTTAATTATAAGCATCTTCCTTCATCCTAAAGGACTGACGCAATAGCTAATTGTGTATTGATTATTAACGCTGCCTCTATCATACGCTGCTTAACCTTGAACCGGCCACCCGCAACATGGTGCCATACTCCTCCGCCGACGCTGATTTCCCACACTCGTTCCACTATGTCTTCCTAAGGCATCTTAAAATGCCTCCCCATTCCGCCTTATTCGAGCTGAGAGGCATGCTCTCAATCGTACCCTAGTCGCAAAACCAAAAGAAAAATTAACGCAGTCTCAACATCTCCATTACTCATGCCCGCCTACAACAGTATCCCATCGGCACTCATTTCTTTGGTACGATATGCTCGGTCTTGATGTATTTGCCGTCCTTGTCAAGGCAGACCACGTCGATATGGTTGTCGGTCCCATGTTCAAACTCGCTTCATCTAAGATTAGTATAGTGTCTGTGTTGGGCACACTTATTAAACACCCACCGTACAACGGCTTTCGCCGTATTCTTAGGCAACGCCTTATCGCTGTTCTGGACAATACCGATAATCCTGGGTTTGGCTGCGTTGACCTGTGCCTCGGATCGTTTAAACGTTTGTGTCTCGGTCGCTGCTTCGCCTTTTGAATTGTAGCTAGAACCACTTTGTCGACGATCCGGTTACTAGCCATGTTTCGTCAAGGAACGATTGCACAGGTGGGTTTGGAAAAGTCGGATTACTAAAAGTGGCTCAAGAAGATTATAGAAGGATGTTTATGAGATTAGAATGCGTTGGGTGGAGCAACGAAGATATGAGGATGAAGCAGGTATTAAAAAGGAAACCACAGCACGCAAAAATAAGGGAGACCAAGATATTCCCGAGGAAGGTAATGACTCATTTCGATGCTGAGTATGCCACCTGACCGTGAAACGCTCTCTTATAAGAAGCAGCTCTGGGCGTAGCAAGTAGAGGCTTCCTCATTGAAGGATGGCGTTGAGGGACTTCCCGTGTCTGGAATCTAGCTTACTAGTTAGTAGGTGCATTGCTAGGGAAGCAGCTCTTGCATCGGGACAGCGAAGCCGTCATGCAGTAAGAAGGTAAAGGGTAAAGGGGTCCTACTTACTGGAATGACGGCCTACGACAGGCAGTGCCAAGTAGCGCTAAAGGTCCTCGTAGCAACCTACAAGGCACCAAAAGCAAACTATCGAGATTGAAAATCTCGATTTTGCTTGTCAGGACCGGGTGTAAAGCGAGTCAGATGCAACTATGGGATGCTCTCTGACTTGAAGGTACCCTTTAGTAAGGAAGAGTCTTGAGCTCTGGTCTTCGTTTTAATGAAAGGTTCTCTCATTCTTCATGGGATGTCTAAATATACACGTCAGGATTTGGATCACTGGCAAGTATAATGAGCGTTAGGTGGCCCTTCAGATCTCCCTTGTAAGACATTAACATAATTTCCATTATGATCTGCCTAATTTATGTCCACGCTACGCTCCGCCGTCTGCCTCGAAATCCCGTAACAACCGACGCTAATTTTCTAATTCGCTTCTAGGCAACCATGTTCTCTTCGAACGCACCTTGTATGCATAGCCCCTTCCTCTCCGACTCTTGCCAGTATTTCTAGTAATCTCCCACTCCTCTTCTTTATCCTGGGCTGAGCCTCGACGACACTAAGGGTGCTGGGGATTGGGTGGTATAATGGTTATAGAGTGGAAGAACCACAATCGCTGCTCCTCTGTAATCGTCTCTCGAGGATGGGCCCTTTCGATGCAGGGGTAGAGCGGCGCTGGGAGAAGTCGGGCGATCAAAGAATTCGTGGGTAGGTTCGGTGAGGGGTTGAGTATTCAAGCAAGCGTGGTTCTGTAGCTGTTCCCTAGAAATGGAGCTGTGCAGTTCCAATCTCGGACTTCACGCTTGTGGTCTTGATGGGAGCGCAGGCCTCGCCGGTGTGAATATCGTCATCCTCAACCACATTTGGGTTTTCTGTTCAATGTTAGAGGGAAACCCCGTTGTACAGTAGAAACGTACCATCGGGACTCAACTTGGCTATTATCGTGTGACTCGAATCCGAGATGACCAGAGTCTCTGCGCAGGTGAAGAGCTTGGTTGGAATTTGAAGTTGGAATTCTAAAACACACCGAACGGGGCCAGACGAGAATTATATATACCTGCCTCCTCTTCTCTAACACCCTCAATCGCCGATCGCTGGCCGTCACCGCTCATCCATCTCATACCTTGCGGGACGCGCTGCTGCAGCTCTCGGCCATTAGAGCCTCGTATTCGATTTATGCGCCATGCGGGCTGAGTTTTCGCTGCGCCCCCCGGAGATGTGTATGTATCAAGTCTCGTCAGCTGCTGTTGCCTGGATCTTCGAGCTGAGACGGCGACAAAAGATCGGTGGCACTGCTTCCCCACGATCAACAGCAAAAGGCCAGATCCACTTCTCGAAGCCACGTCACCCGAACGATGCTATTGCGGCATCCTTGTCGGCGCAGCCAGACAGGTACGACTGTCGATCGAGGCGAGGCCAACGCTTCTTTAACCCCATTCGCTGGCTTTGGCTCACCATCGCTGTTTGGATTCACGCTCAGCCCCTTAATGTCAGGTCCCCGACATCAATTAGGAGACTTCTCTATCGTCTTCCAATCCTGCAAAATAGAGGGGACAATGGAACACTTTTAGTGAATGAGCCGGCGACGATAGATGATTCTTCAGGGCTTCAAAGCTCTTGAAAGGCTTTCGACCAAAAGGGCAAAGCGGACATGTCAGCCTCATCGCAAGAGATAGATCCTCCAATAGAGGTTAAGAACTTCCGGAATTAGGGGTAAGCATTCCCGACTGGGGTTCCTAGGTGTCGGGTGGAGATCGAAACCCGCCGAAGCTCTCGTTAGTGATAGGCGTAAAGATAACGCTCTCTGTTATCGACGTCGTCCCGGACATATCTGGCCCCATCAAAGCTGTATATTCTTGAATGCTGCCTGCGGTGATGAGCCGGTTAACGTCGTTCGATTGAACAGCCGAGTGCAGTTTGTCCCTCGTCATTTTCGAGGGACAAGCTCCGCTTTCAAGATGGAGAAGCCACGCCGAAGGAGAAGTAAATTGCTTCTTGCACCATCTATCCCCGATACATTTGATATCGCTGAGAGGTTTGTGGGCGACAGATAAACGGTGCTGTTCCAGCCCCTTCTCGTCTTTAAACTCTCGTTCGCACATGTCTAGTAGGGTCATACCTATTGGATTTCAGGCCGGGTCAACTTCGGTATGTCACGTGAATCATCACGTGACTAGGCCTTGGCAAACTAGTAGAGATTTCATGCGTGTTCTTTGCAGTGTTTCTCTATACAATCAATAAACCATATCTATTAGTAGTTAACAATACTACTTATTATCATCTAATAATATTATCTATTATCTATACCTTTCATTAAATAATACTACTCATTATCATCTAATGATATTATCTATTATCCATACCTTTTATTAGATAATAGCTACCTCGAGCTACCTCGAGCGCCACTAAGAATGGTCCTAGTTCTACTACAGCCTCTCGGTCGTCTTCGTCTTGCTAAGCTCTCCGACGTGCCACGGATTGCTGTTATTACAGCCGCTGGCTTCTGGCACTCGCCCGTCTTTTAGTATGAGAGACCCGGCTTTAATAGATACCCTTTCGACACGTTAGCCAGTTATGGGAGAGAATATCAGCAGGCCATCCTCGATCCAGAGACTACTGTACTTGTGATCGAGGACGAATATAGGAAAGATGAAGTGAGCCTTACTTATAACGCGCTTAGTATTATCTATCCTACTTTGCACGAGTAATTACCCCCTAAGGAGTGGGTATCAAGCTCATTAATCGTCGGTATGGGTAGCTTGAGGTTACAACCACAGAGTGCGAGGTATAGAACTTTCCAGCCTGAAGGTGAGATTAGCGTCGACATACTTTTGTGGATATTAGTATACTAGGGTACTAAAAAGATCAGATGTCGACGTTTTATATAAATATCCTCGAGACTACCCACGCGACAAGGATATTAAAGCAGGAAAAATTCTAGACAGATATCTGAAGGGTCCTGAGGACAGGTACAAGCCACGCTAATATTCGTGCGATATAATACTAACTTTCTCTTAATTTAACTATAGATAGCTTAGTAGTCGTCTCGAGATTACTACGATGGTTGTACATCCAGCCTACTAGCACCGTGGCTACGCCTTAAAGCATACGAAATGGTGTATAACGCTTATAGAAGTGGACCACACTGGGATTAGCGTATCTATAGCGCCCACGGGTCGGAAATTATTCTAGTACATAGGGTTCGAGGAGAAAGAAGTAGTCGATATCGAGGGTTACAAGAGATACCCTAAGGGTATCTCGTTATAGATAGGCGTGCGTGATCCGGAGATAAAGAAATAAAAAGGTGTATGTCCTAGCTAATACCCGTGGATAAAGAACGGCAGCCGTCGAGGTCTCTAAGATTCGGGCGAAATTAAAGATAGGCAAGTTACTTACTTCTAATAAGCCCCTTATACTCTTTATCTAGAGACCGATACGACTATAATATGCCTACTTTATCAGCTAGCCTGATATTAGCTTCTAATTATATCTAGATATTATTAGATATTAGTATCAGCCCTATATGCTTAGCACGCTGTATTTAGTAGGACACGTTTCTATAACTGAATAATTAACCGTTCTATCGATTATTTAACAGGTTATAAGCCTGGGTTTAGCGTAACCGGGGTACCGCGTAAATCGCATCAGCAAGCCTTTTATTAGGACTTGGGAATAGTCCTAGACTAACCTATTACTAGGACACATCTATTAATAGTAACACTATGTCGGCCTTCTATAAAGTTCCCAAGCTCAAGGGCGCCGAAAATTACAAGGCATAGGAAGTCTTTATAAGATCTACCCTCCTATTTAGCGGACTGTTCAAGGTCGTTAAGATAGGTGCTATACTAAGATACGCCCTCAGGGGAGTATACAAGGTCTTTCTACTAAAGGGGAGTGTTAGAAATTAGTATCAGCCCTATATGCTTGGCACGCATGTATTTAGTAGGACACGTCTCTATAGCTAAATAATAACCGTTCTACTAATCATTTAATATATATTCCGGTAATACTAGTTAGTACCTAGAGCTAATTAAGATCCCGTATTAGATTTAAAATATATGAAGATCAGGTACTACTAGATCGAATAAAGAGTCCTCTTCCGTATAAAACTTGTTATACGCGTTTACAGAGTCTTTACTAAATTACTTCGATGCGCCCCAGCGGTACTTAATATAAACTAGTAGTACTATAAATAGTAATTTTATATAAATACCCTAATACGTAGAGGATAATACCGGATATAGAGCCGGGGCGGAAAAAGCGTACTTATTACCTATAAATATAGGTATAGAGCTAGTACTATAAGAGCTAGACCCCTAAGATACTTCCTCTTTAATTAATATTTAATCCTCTTATTCCCTTTTATTATATTTATATAGGTGTTATAAAGCGCTTAGTATCTTATTATTAAACTACTAAACTATAATTAAATTAAAGGATTAATACTTCTATTACTATATTAATATTAGTATTACTTTATATATATAGAAATAATTTTAGATAATAATTTTATTATTATTAATATCTATATATAAGACTTTCTTATATTAATTATTCCCTTTAAGTAATATTAAGTATATTAAGATAATAAATATAAATATTAGTTTAAAATTCATTATAATTTATTCTACTTTTTATAAAAATTATATTTTAAGTTTTAAATTATATTATATATTTTTACTAATTAATATATTAAATAAGCCTTTTTAAATTAATAGTAGCTTATTTTAATAATTCTATTATAAATTAATAGGTAGATATTATTAATAAATCTTTTTATTTATATAAGAGGTTTATCTTTCCTATACTTTTTAACTAATAGTCTATTAAAAATAGGAAGAAAAACAACTTAATTTTTTTAAGATATAAAATTAATTCTTTTTTATTATAATAAATATTACTATTTTTTAAGGGTAATTTTTAACCTAGGTTATAACTACTATTAAGATTCCTTTTATTTTAAAGTTATAAAATAACTTCTTTTATAATATATTATTAAAAATTCTTATAATATTTAATTATAATAAGTTTATTAAACTCTTCTTCTTTTAGTACTATAGTATATAAATTAAGTTTATTAAACTTTTTACAAGTTAATTTTATTAACTTATTATTCTTTACTTTTACTTATTAGTTTAGAAGGAGCTTATAATATTTTATTAATTTATTAAAGTATTTAAAGACTATTATCTTGAAAGCCTTTTTTAATATATTAAATAATCTAAATTTTCTTAAGGTAATTATTTTTTACTTTTTAAAGCTTTTTAAATAGTAAATATTATTTAAGTAAGCTTAAAAAAGTTCTATTACTACCTTAATTAAATCTTTATATAGAAATTTATATATATTTATTTAAAAGGCTTAATATCTTTAAAGCTTTATTTATAACTAATTATTAAATTACTTTTTAAATCTCTTTAAACTATAGTATAATATATTATTTTATTAGTATAAAGTATTTTATACCCTTAATATCCCTTAATTAAATTATAAATAATATTAATATTAATATTAAGTATAAATCTATTTAATTAGATAATAAAAAGTATTTAAATCTTAAAGTACTATTAATATTATTAACTTTAAAGCTATTAAAGTAAGTAGTCTTAATATTAAAGCTAGTAAATTAAAGATATATTTAATAATATTAACCTTTAGATTAATATAATAAGTAATATTAGAATTAAGATTATTAGAAATAATAATATTCTCTTTAAAGCTATTATAATAAGTAATATTCTCCTAAAAGCTATTAAAGTTAATAATATAATTAATAATATTAACTTTAAGGCTATTAAAATAGGTATAATTAACCTTAATCCTAATACTAATATATATTATCTTAATATTAAAGCTATAAGATTTAGTTATATAGTAAGTAATATTAACCTTAAAGTTCTTATTATAAGTAATATTAATATTAAAGCTATTAAGATTTATAGTATTATACTTAAAGCTATTATATTAGATAGTATTAATAATAAGGTTATTAAGATCTATAATATTAAGGCTACTAGAATTTATATTATATTTAATAATATTAAGCTTAAAGCTACTAGAAATATTAATTTAATTATTAATAATATTAATTTTAAGGGTTACTATAATAATTAATACTAATATATAAGTTAAAGTTAATAATCTAATTAATAATATTAACTTTAAGGCTATTTAAGTAAGTAATATTAATATTAAAGTAGGTACTATTACTTTAAAGCTATTAAAATTAGTAATAAAACTAATAATATATATTTAAGGTTATAAAAGTAAGTAATATTAATCTTTAAACTATTAAGCTAGGCCCTAGTAATTAAAAGCCCCCTCTTAAGTAATTAAACTAACTATTATAAGGGCTTAAGGAAGGCGGAGAGTTTATTAGCTATCTAACTCCGTAGTAGGAAGGATAGCTTTAAGGCGTTCCTACTTAAGGCTAATATCCTAGGGATTTAAGACTCTAGATATAATTATAACTAGGTAAAATAAGATAAATATATCCTCCTCTTCTACCTAGAATTATAAGAGTTAAAACTAAATATAATTAAGGAAGCTAGAACTTATAACTTTAAGGACTTACTAACTAAGCTAAGGGGTACTTACGCGGTAGCCCGCTAGCTAATAAAGATAGGTTACCTAGAATAATTTTAACTTATTAAACTCTAGCTAGAGTAGATAAAACTCCTTTAAAAGGTAGTTCTACCGGTAATACTAGAATAGGTATATAAATAAATAAATAATTAATTAAAAATAAGGCTATTAAAAATAATACTATTATCTTTAAAGTTATAATAATAGGTAATACTAATATTAAAGCTATTTAAATTAATAATATAATTAATAATATTAAATTTAAGGTTATTAAAGTAGGTAATATTAACCTTAAAGCTATTAAGGTAGGTTAATCCTAGAGCTATTATAATAAGTAAAACTAATATTAAGGTTATAATATTAGTTTTAAAGCTATTTTAATAGTTAATATAAATTATAAGACTATTAAAATTTATAGTATTATTCTTAAGATAATTCTAATAGGTAATATTAATATTAAAGGCCTTTTTTTTATTAATAGCCTTCTATTATAAATATTATAACTTATACTACCTTTTTTAAAAATTATTTTAAGTAATTTAATTTTTCTATAAATAGGTATCTTTTAGTATATATAGAATTATTTTTTTATAGATTATAAATTATTTATTAATATTTAAGTTATTTATATAATTTAACTAAAAGATTTTTAATAAATATAATAATTTTTAATAGATATTTATATATCTTCTTAAGATATATATATCTATAATTATTAGAATATTACTTAAGTATTATATCTTTTTTAATTAAATATAAAAGAAGGGTATATTTTTTATTATAATTCCTTTATTTATTTATTAATTTATTAATTATTTTAGATTAATAATTAATAAGGAGAACTTTTCTTTAATATTTATTATCTTTAAGTTATATATAAAAGCTAGCTATTTAATTCTAATTATTTTTATTTAAGAGTAAAATCTTTTATTATTTATTATTATTAGCTTTATTATATAAGTTATTATTTATAATTTTTATATTTTTATTTTTAACTCTTCTTTTATCTTTATTATATTATTTAAAGTATAATATTATTTATCCCTATTTAATATATTATAAAAATATAATTTATAACTCTTTTAATAATATAATATATTTATTTCTCTTTAATATTATTAATTATTTATCTACTCCTCTTAAGATTTTCCTTATATTATTAATTATATTATAACTTTCTTTCTAATCTTTATTATATTTAAGTAACTTTTAATATTATAATTAATAAAAATATATAATAGGTAATATTAATATATATTATAATAAATAATATTAATCTTAAAGCTATTAAATTATATACTATTAAGCTTAAAGTTAAAAAGAGGTAATATTAGCTTTAATACTATTATAATAGGTAATAGTAATATTAAAGCTCTTAGAATTTATAATATAATTAATAATATTAATTAAAAGGCTATTAAAGTAGGTAATATTAAATTTAAAGTTATTAAAGTAGGTAATATTAACCTTAATACTATTATAATAAGTAATACTAAGATAAATACTATTAATTTAATATTATTAATTATATTACCTATTATAATAGCTTTAAGAATAATATTATTAAATATTTTATTAATTATAATAGTATTAGAGTTAATAATACTAACTTTAATATTAATATTACCCTTTTAAATAGCCTTAGAGTTAATATTATTAATTATTTTATTAATTCTAGTAGCTTTAATCTTAATATTATATTTTATTATAACCTTGTAAATAATAGTATTATTACTAATAGTTATAATATTAATATTACTTATTATAGTAGATTAAATACTAATATTACTTATTATAATAAACTTAGAGTTAATATTACTTTATATAATAGCCTTAAAATTAATATTATTAATTACTTAGAATTAATAAAATTATCTTGTAATATTTATTAATTACTATATATTAATATTATTATATCTACTTATAAAGGGAGTAGATATATATTATTTTCTTTAATTATATTAAGTTCTTATATATTAATTATAAAGTAGGTGTAATTAAATAGAGTTTAATAGTTTAATTATAAAAGCTTAGTCTAAGCTTAAAGCTTATTAAAAGGTTTATTAATAATATTTTTTATCTTTTTACCTAAGAGGATATACTTATATAAGCCTAGATAATATATTTAACTTTAATAGATATAAGACTTATTAGTTTATAAAGATATTAATTATATTTCTATTATTTATAAAAAGATTTTATTATTTAATTTATAATATATAACTCTTTATAAGTTTTAACTCTATTTCTTAGTATATTCTTAATACTAGGATTAATAATAGTACTTATTTCTACTAAAAGAGCTTGATTATACTATTATAAATATTATAAATATTATAAGAACCTCCTTATTAATTATAATTAATAATTATAACTTAGTTACTCTTTTAACTATTATACTAACTATTAATTATAAAGCTAGAGTAGTATATATTAATTATAATATATTTATTATAATTAAGTCTTTTATAATCCTTAATCTTACTTATTAATATATAAAGATATTCTTATTAATATTATTTTTAATAAAGATCTTCTTAAGAGAAGTATTAATAATATAAGTAAATATACTATTAATTAATATCCCTAAGATTTTATTACCTAAAAAGTTATAAGTTATAAGAATATACTTAATTATTAATAATTACCTTAACCTTATTTATATACTTAGTTATAATAAATAATATGAAATTAAGATAGTAATAAAAATAGTAAATATAGCGAGCTATATAAATAAATAGGCGTATAAGTTAAGAGAGAGATAGATTAAAGAGGGGAATAATTAAGGTATCTAAGAGGGAGGATATAATAGGGAAGGAGGTAATAGGATAGATAGGGGAGGTAGAAGAGGTAATATAATAACGCGTTAATAGATAAGGAGTAAAAAGATAAAATTAATAAAAAATAAAAAATAAGAGCTTTATAAACTTA
>JAABUN010002512.1_pt1 | contig 32345 bp, 35 predicted proteins | sample 5559311 | NCBI WGS metagenome assembly JAABUN01 (sample SAMN10711877, study PRJNA513370) | rock metagenome | isolation source: Antarctica rocks | place: Antarctica: Victoria Land, Siegfried Peak sud | reverse complement strand
CTTTCCTGGCTTGCTAAACGCCGCAGCATTCGTACCCGCTGGTCTAAGCAAACCGCCAACTGGTTGGCTCTCGTTCAATTCGCTTGTGCCCACATTCTCTTCAACATGGCGGTTTTCGGATAGGGTCAAAGTAAAAAATCTTTCTGGGCGGTGCTACGCGGCTTTATACAGTAAGCGTTATGGAACTACCGTTTGACCTTCGTTGGTTTATCGTCCCCGTCATTTTACTCGTGTTTGTCACAGTAGCCAAAATTGCTGGCAAAGGGAAAGTAAAAGGGGCCGTCAGCTATCCTTATGTTGCTGCCGAGAATCTATTTACGAAAAACGAACGGGCATTTTTAGGGGTGCTCGAACAGGCCGCCGACACGTACCGAGTATTCGGCAAGGTGCGCGTCGCCGACGTTATCGAGGTGCGTCGAGGTTTACCGAAAAGTGAGTGGCAGAGGGCTTTTAACCGCGTCTCTCAGAAACATCTTGACTTCGTACTTTGCGACCCTCACGACCTCAGCGTGTACTGCGCGGTCGAACTCGATGATAAAACACACGGGCGCGCCGACCGAAAAAGTAGAGATACATTTTTAGAAAACGCTTTAGCGGCTGCCGGGGTACCTTTGGTACGGGTTGCGAGTCGGCGCAGCTACGACGTCGCTGAGCTGAGGGCGCTGCTAGACACGCAAACCGTTTCGAAAGCTGCCTGATCCTTAGCCTTTGATCCCCGACATCACCAAACCCCGGACGTAGTAGCGTTGCAACGTCAAAAAGACGAGGGCCAACGGGACGACCGAAACCGCGAGCGCCGCCTGCCGGAGCGATTGTCCTGAGGGCGTATTGTAAGCCGACTGCATCAGGTAGACGCCGACGGTGAGGGGCTGCAAATCGGGGTTGGTGCGGGTTACGGTCAGCGTCCAGATAAACTCGTTCCACTGGTACAAAAACACGAAGACCCCGAGGGTAACGAGCGCGGGTTTGAGGAGAGGTAACACCACGCTCCAAAAGATTTTGAATTCGCCCGCGCCGTCGATACGAGCTGCGTCTAAAATCGCGTCGGGGATGTTGACCATAAACTGCCGCATCAAAAAGATGCCGTAATACGTCACCATAAACGGCAAGATAATCGCGGCGTAGGTGCCCAAGAGCCCGACGCCGCCCTGCCCGAAAAGGTCGTTGCCACCCGCGAACGGGAAAAAGCGCATGATAAAAAAGAGCGGGATCAAAAAGAGGAAAAAGGGAAACATCTGCGCGCCGAGCACGGCCCGGAAGATCGCGTCGCGCCCACGAAACTGGTATTTGGCGAGAGCAAAACCGGCCATCGTACTGGTGATGAGTTGCAGCACTGTAACAATAGCGGTGATCAAGAGGCTGTTGGCGTACCACTTTAGCATCGGCAGGTCGGTAAAAACCCGCCGGTAGACGCTCCACTGCGCGACCTCTGGCCAAAAAATCGGCGGCGTCGCGACGCGTTCGGCGGGCGTTCGCAGCGCGCCGACAAACATCTCTAAAAAGGGCAGCAAGACGAGAAGCGCCCCGGCACCGAGCAGAACGTACTTTAAGATACTTAAAAAGAGTCGTAACCCTTTAGATGACCCCGTTGGAGGCCGCGTCGGTTCACGCCGAGTCACGGTTCTTTGACGTTCGGTCAGGGCCATCAGTACGCCTCGAGCCCGCCGCGTCTAAAAAAGCGTAGCTGCACGGCTGTCAGAATGATGATGATGACAAATAGCACGAACGCCGCCGCCGCCGCCCGCCCTAAACGCAAATCTTCAAACGCGGTCTGATACATGTAAAACGCCGTGACGTTGGTGCTTCCTGCCGGGCCGCCGTTGGTAAGCGCCAGGATAAGACCGAACGCGCCCATCCCGCTGATAAAACTTGTCACGGTGACAAACAGCAGCGTTGGGCGGAGGAGCGGCAAGGTCACATGCCAAAAGCTCTGCCATAGGCCCGCGCCGTCAACTTGTGCAGCCTCACTGTAAGAGCCGTCTATGCCTTCTAAACCGGCGGAAAAGATCAGCATATTAGCCCCCAAACCCGTCCAGATCGCGACGATAATCACCGCCCACATCGCAAAAGCCGGGTCGGTCAACCAGTTTGGGCCGACGATCCCGAACACCCCTAAAAGCCGGTTGAAGAGCCCGTAGCGTCCGTCTAAAATAAACTGCCACAAGTAGGCGATGGCGACGACGTTGGTGATCATCGGCAGCCAGTAAATAGAGCGCCAGAACGCCCGAAACCGGCTCTCTGTAAAGGTAAAGGCGATGAGCAGCGCCAGCGGAATCCCTAGGAATACCGTCCCGCCTGCGTAAAAGAGCGTGTTGAGCAGTGAACGCCGAAATGAAGCATCTTGCAAGATAAAGGTAAAGTTGTCAAAACCGATAAAACGCGGCGCGGAAAGCCCATTCCAGCGGGTAAAGCTCAAGTAGAGCGAAAAGCCTACTGGCAGCAGAAAGAAGACGACAAAAAAAATCAGCACCGGGGCTAAGAAAACGTAGGGTGCCCAGTCCCTCTGCTGCCTTTTACGGCGGGGGCGCGCCGCGAGTGGCGCGCCCCTCGGTGAAGCCGTACTCATCAGCCCCGTCTCATTAGTAGAACTCAGCCAAGATGTCGGTGATTTCGCCGTCGGCTTGTGAGAGCGCTTCTTGAGGGGCTAAGTCACCCCGGTAGGCTTGCAACAGGTAAGTTTGCAAGATCGTCTCGATTTCAGACGCTTGAAGCACGTTGGGTTCAGTGACAGAGCGTGACAGCGCGTCCGCGTAGGGGGCAGTAAAAAAGTCGCCGAGCTGGGCTTGGGCCGCTTCGATGTCGGCGTTGTTAGCGGTCAGCGCGCCGAGTCCGACGAGCATTTCTCCCATACACGACGGTCCGCCGTCTTGCTTGGCGCTCGCCTGCGAATTGAGCCATTTGATAAACGCCCACGACTCGTCCTGAACGTCGCTGCCCGCGTCGACGCCGTAAAAAAAGGCGTACTGGAGGCTGCGCCAGTCGTCGCCCATAGGGATCGGCGCAACGCCGACGGTATCTTCAAAAGCGTCACCGAAAACCTCGCGGTAGGTACCCTCCTGCCAACTCGCCTGAATGGTCATCGCTACGTCCCCGGCGTCAAAAGCGTCTGAATCGACGCTCAGGTCGGCGGAGCCCGCTTCAAAGAGACTGACCATCTCTTGCAGGGATGTAAGCGCCTTAGGCGACCCTAAGTTCGTTTCGGTAAAGTCGTCGTTAAACAGATTGACACCCTTTGAGTAGAGGTGGGTCAGGTAGCGGTGTACGACTCCGGCGACGCTCGGATAGTAGTCCGCGTAGCCGATCTGCGCGGCGCGGCCCTGGGCGTCACGTTTCGTGGTCGCAGCAGCGATGTCCATAAGCTCGTCCCAGGTTTTGGGTGGCGCTTCGACACCCGCCTCTTGAAAAATCTTTTTGTTATAGACCAGCAGGTAGTTCGATACCTCGGTCGGGACGCCCCACACCTGACCATCAATCGTAACGGCGTCTACGGTGCTCGGTACGTAACCGTCTGAGACGAAGCTCAGCACGTCGTCGGGTGGGGTAGCAAGCAGGCCGTTATCGACGAGCTGCGCGGCCCAGATCGAGTAGACGTGATAGATGTCGGGGGACTGACCGCCTAAACGCGCGGTCAAGATGGTCTGAAGATAATCGCCGTACGGAATCTGCTGATGCACGACCTTGACGCCTGTTTCTTGTTCGTACTGCTTAAAGCAGGGCTCGAGCACCTTGACGTTTTCCGGCGGATAGTGCGTCGCCAGCGTGATCGTTTGAGCGGCAGCGCTAGAAAGCAGCGACACTACGCCCAGGGCCAGAGGTAAAAGTCTCTTCATAAGTTTTCCCTTCGGTTCGGCAATTTTCAGGCGATCTACCCGAATATTTTACTGCACCGCGCCGAACGTCAAAAGCCGGATTGATTACGTTTATACATTAGAAGGCTTTAGCTACCTTACCTATACGCGCGCCACGTCGGGAACGCTAAATATAGCTGCTGAGCAAGCTCCGGCAACCTTTGTACCGGCTTGTATAGGTGGAAGCACCCCTCATCATATCGGCCTTCGGCTTTTTAACTGTTTCCTACTCTGAGGTTTCGTGTGGTACTGAAGCGGCGATCATAAACATCCGTCAACCCCGACGCTCTCAGCGAACCTGGCGGTCGCAGGCGTACCCCACAGTGCCTGAGGTAACGGCACCTTTTATAGTGAACTTATAGTGAACATGGTTCAAACTAGATAACACCTGTAGTGCTTGTACGCTCGCCTACTGTTCAGACAGGGTCTTTTTAGGCTAGAATACCGCCCGGAGGACTTTATGGGTTTTATTGCGTGGATCGTTTTAGGAGCACTCGCCGGTTGGATCGCCAGCCTGATCGCCGGTACGAATCGGCAGCAGGGGTGCCTCATCGACATCATCGTCGGGATTATCGGAGCGTTTATCGGCGGCTTTCTCTATTCGACGCTCACCGGACGAGCGTTTAACGCAGGCTTCAACGTTCCCAGCCTGCTTATCGCTGTCGCTGGAGCAGTTGTCCTGCTCTTTATCGTAAAGGCTATTCAGGGACGCCGTTAGCTTATTTCCTGAACGTCAAAAAAAGACGTGGCAACGAGCCACGTCTTTTTTGTGTTTTAGGCCGTCTTAGCGGCTACGGGGTTAGCATTTCCAAGAGAGGTTGACGCAAGTATCACCTCAGAATGTGTGCCAGTCAGTACTCATATTGAGCGCGTTGCTTCGCAGAACTTCGTACATTCCGACCAGATGGTAGCTGCTACTTGAGGCGTCAACCCCAAGTGCACGAGGTTTACCGGCTTATCCCTGACGGCTGTAGCGGGGGCTTCTCGAGCGGTTGCCTTCGACGCGGCGGCGTGAACGCCCCGGTTGTCTGGGTGTCCGCTCGAAGGGCGCGGCCTCGACCGTTTGGGCCGGAGAGATGCTAAGCCCCTCGACGTCGCTGGGGAGACCGGCGACGTCGCCTGGTCTGACGTCGGCGTAACCGCTTTTCAGCCCGGCTTGAACGCGGCCTAAATCGCCGACCCCGGCTTGTTTAAGCAGCCGTACGGTTTGCGGCACGCTTAAGGGGCGGCCCTGAAGTTGTACGGTCGTCCACCCCTCCTCGCCGGTTAAGAGGCTGCGCGGAACCGGAGCGCCGCCCAACGTGAGGGCTAAAAATCCGGCTAGGGTATCGGTGTCGCCGGTCTCGAGCCAGGTTTTGGCCACGTCTCGCCAGGGCGCTTTGTCCTGCTCGCTTTGTAGGGCGATGCTGCGCTGTAAACCGGCGAGCTTGGCTCCCTGTACGGCTTCGGGTTGCGGCGGCGCGGCGCGCTCTAGTTTGCGCGAGATAGAACGCTCGAGCATCCCTAGTTCGCGGCGTTCACGGGCGCTCATCAGCAGTACGACGGTTCCGGCGCGGCCCGCCCGTCCGGTACGACCCGAACGGTGCTGATACCGCTCCATCTGCTCGGGGAAGCGGTAGTGAACGACCAAGTCTACATCGGGGATGTCGAGGCCGCGTGCGGCGACGTCGGTAGCGACCAAAACCGTGACCTGACCCGCGCGAAAACGGTCTAAAACGCGTTCACGCTGCACCTGATTGAGGTCGCCGTGAACGGCTTCGGCGGCGTGACCCTGAGCGCTAAGGGTTTTAGCAAGGTCGTCAACTTCGGCTTTGGTGCGGGTAAAGACGATGGTGTGGCCTTGACCGTGTACGTGCAGCACATCGCTGAGGATGCCCAAACGAGCGCTCAGCGGCGCTTCGATGACGATTTCGTCGTACGAGACGTCTTCGTCTTTAATGACGTTGGCCCGCAACGGGTCGCGGAGATGCCGCGCGGCGAGGTTTTCAGCCCAGCGGGGCAGCGTCGCGGAAAAGAGCATCGTCTGGCGCTCGTCCGGGGTAGCGGACAAGAGCAGTTCGACGTCCTCTTCAAATCCGGCGTTAAGCATCTCGTCGGCTTCGTCTAGCACGACAACCTCAATGCCTGCGAGTTGCAACAACCCTTGTTTGTAGTAATCGATGGCGCGTCCGGGGGTCGCGACGACGATGTCTGCGCCGCGCTTTAAGTCGGCGGCTTGTTTTCCGTAACCGGTACCGCCGTAGACGCTGACGACTTTAAGGTCGGTGGCGAGCCACTCGAGTTCTCCAGCAACTTGGAGCGCGAGTTCGCGGGTCGGCGCGAGGATCAGCGCGCGGGGCGCGCGGCCTTTGGCGTTTTCAGGGGTGAGGCGGTGCGCCATCGGTAGACCGAAAGCGAGCGTTTTACCGGTGCCGGTACGTGCTAAACCGAGCACGTCGCCGCCGTTTAGGGCGTGGGGGAGCGCCGCCTCTTGAATTGCAGTTTGCGTGGTAAAGCCTTTGGCCTCGAGCGCACGCGCGACAGGTTCCCGTAAGGGAAAGTCTATAAACATATGTGTCCTTTCTGGGCCTGCTCAAACCTTAGCCCGTACTCAGAACCTGATACTTTTTCTTCCGGGGGTCCAAAATTTAGGGGGTAGTAAGGCGCAGCAGGTGTGTGCCTTATTTAAGTGTAGGGGAGGGCGCAGCGAAAGTCAACGTCATAGACGACATTAAAGGCGATATCAGTAAATTCCCGACAAGCTTGGAGAGTGCTGTGACGCGGGTTAAGACTTAGACTGGCGTTACACCTTTGGTAAGGATGAGATTGCCGTACTTGGCTGTTTCGCCGGTCATTACGACGGCAAAGGCGTTTCGGGCTCGGTCGTAAAAATCTGCTCTGGCGAGGTGCTGAATGGGCGGCGTGTCGGGGTAAAAACGGTTGACGACCTCACGAAACGCCCTCTCTACGCCGGGGTCGGCCTCGTCACCGGGAGCAGGGGCCATCATCGTCAGGGGTGCCGGAACATAGCTGTCGAGGGTGATGAGGGGCAAGATGCCCTCTAGGAGCGCCGCAACCCCGATACCGTCGGCGCGGACGACGCGGGGGTTGCTCGAGCGTCCGGGAAAATGGGCGTCGGCCAGGACCAGCGTGTCGCCGTGGCCCATCGTGTGGAGCGTGTAGAGCAGGTCGGGGCTGATAACCGGGGCGATACCGATGAGCATAGGCGATTCCTCTCGAGTGCTGAGATAGCAAGCATCTACTTGGTGCCAACCTCGACTCCACAAAAGTTGACCGCTAAGCCCAGCTCAGCGAACATCGCTGCTTTAACCTCTAGGGCTCGGTCGGCGGCTTCAGCGTCCGGCGCGTAGGCGACCTGAACGTGGTTGGCCTTATGCCGCCCCATCAGCTGGTCACGCGAAACGCCGTGCGTCACCGCGTGCATGATGGGCCACTGTGGGGTCGTGGCCTGCAAGCGGCGCTCGGTTTCAGCTTCAGGCAACGTGACGACTGTGGCGCGTCCGAGGTCGGCGTGAAGCTGACCGTCCTGAACAAACACGCGGCTCCAGACGATCTCACCAGGTTTGCTGACGCCTTTGAGGGTACCGCCGCCGAGCGGAAAATACATCGGCGGCTGCCGTTCGCTGCTCGCCCCGGCGTAGCCGCCGACAAAGTGCGAGGCCGGGGCCGCCCCGGAGATTTCAAAGACCCACACATAAGCGTCCAGCTTCTCGTCCCGGTAGTCCTCGCCCCAGCGGAGGTCGTGCAAGGTGGTACTGGGCTCGAGCCCTAGGGCTGTCCAAACGCGGTTGGTGACAAGCGCATCGACAGCAGCACATTCGTCAACTTCGTTAAAATGCGGCAGCGCGCTGCCGGAATAGAGTTCCTCGCCGGTTTCGGCGTGGTGAACAGGGGGACGCTCAGGGTTGTTAAGCAAGCCTTCAACTAAATCCGACGCCGGTACCAAATCTTTAAGCCCTTGCTGATACTGAATTCCTACAGCGTCGCACCCGAAGGTGTGCGCGATTCGCACCGCCGCGACGTACATCTTGCACTGCGCCAAAAGCTGCGCGTCGGTCAACTCCGTTGCTTCGTCGCTGCCGGTGACGAAGGTAACGCCTTTGTCGTCCAACCACCTTTTGACCGCCTTGGCCTCATCGCCTGTGACGCGCTGCATTTCGGCAACGAGCGCCGACTGCGAAAGTCGCTCTTTATAAACGCCGAGCGGGTTCAAAAGCCCATCGTCGATGATGGCGTTGTACATCCCCATACAGCCTTCGTCGAACACCCCGAGGATGGCCTTGTCGTTTTTGAGCTGTTGCGCTAGTTTGGTAGCCAGGTCGGTCACATCTTGCGAGAGTGAAGCTGCAGAGAAGGTGTGAACGTGACTCTGGTCGTGCTTTACCTGCCCCGTCCCTAACCACGTTTCAAGCCCCGTCAAGAAGAAGTCGTCGCTAAAGTCTTCACTCCAGAGCGTGCTGTAGGGAATACCTGCTTTGGTCAGCGACCCGTTGAGGTTGAGCATCCCGACCAGTCCGGGCCACTCGCCGCTCCAGTTGGCGACGGTTAGATCGGTGCACGGTGGTCGCGCAGCCCTGCTAGAACATGATGCGAGTACTGCCAGACGGCCTCGGCGACGACGACCGGCACGTCTTTAGGAATATTTTTGAATACGTCCATCCCCAGCCGCTGAGAGCTGATAAAGCCGTGTTTAACCGCTTCGTCGTAAGGATGAGCGCGCTCTAAAGTTACTCCCGCGTCGGCAAAAACTTCGGTCAGCCTCTCTTCCATCGCCTTTTGTGCAGGCCAACAGGTTTGATTGGCAGTGAGGCGTAAGTCGCCGCTGGCGACGAGGTAGGCGTGGGTGATGGGCAGATTGGTCATGGTTTGTCCTCAAGTTATGGCGTGTGCGTCTTGCATAAAGGCTGCGGCAGCGGCGGTAGTCTCGGGGTTCTTAGCAGTTCGGTAAAGAGCGCCGGGGGCAGCGTCAGGCTACCGACGCCTAAGGCCAACAGGCTTAAAACCGCCTCGCACGTCCTGATGCTGGCGACGAGCAGGCGTGTGAGGTGCGGCGCGTAAAGCTCGAGCAAGCGCTGCAGCTGTCCGGTGACGGTGAGCCTGTCGTAACGCCTTACACGAGCGGATTGGGCAATATCTGCCTGAGCGCCCCCAAGTCGGTACTACCCAAATAAAGCTGCGGCGCGTCCACCTGCTTACTGCCGACGTTTACGGAGCTGGTCGGTATAGACCACCGCGACGATAATGAGCCCCGTAATGATCGGCTGCCAGAACGGGTTGATACCTAACAGGTTGCTGCCGTTATTGATCGTGGTCAGGAGCAGCGCCCCGATAAACGAACCGATGATCGAACCTTCGGCCCCGAATAGACTAGCGCCGCCGATGACCGACGCGGCAATCGCGTCGAGTTCGTAGTAGGTTCCGGCCGTCGGGATACCGACGCTGATCCGTGACGCGAGCAAGATACCGGCTAAAGCTGCCAGCGTTGCGGAAACCGCGTAAGCGAGGTAGATCGTACGGCCAATTTTGACGCCGCTTAAACGCGACGCCTCGAGGTTACTCCCCACCGCGTAGATGTAGCGCCCGAAGCGGCTGCGTTGCAAGAGCACGTAGGTCACGACGCCGACAATGATCACCACCCAAAAAAGACTGGGGATCCCGAAAAAAGTCGCTTGCGAAAAGTCCGAAAAGCTCCTCGGCAAACCGCCGATACTCTGTCCGTTGGTCACGAGGAGCGCCACCCCGCGCAGGCCCACGAGCGACGCGAGCGTCATGATAAAGGGCGGCAGGCCGAGGTTGTAGACGCCGAACCCGTGATAGACGCCGATAGCTGCGCCCAACATGAGGGTCAGAACGACCGCCAGCGGAAACGGTACGCCCGCTTGGTTGAGGAGCGCGAGCGTGACCCCGCTGAGCCCGACCACCGAACCCACCGAGAGGTCGATCCCGGCGGTAATGATCACGAACGTCTGACCGAAAGCGACGAGCGCCCCGATCGAGGTTTGGCGGACCAGGTTGCTGATATTTTGCCCGGTAAAAAAGGTATCGGTCGAGAGCGCCAGCGCGAGCCAGAGGAGCGCCAACAGGCCGAACAGGGTGAGCTGTAGGAGCGTTTTAGGGTCGAAGCGGCGAGTAGCGGGTGTGCGTGCCATGAGGGTTCCTTTACGCGCCGAGTGCTTGTGCCAAGATGGTTTCGCTCGAGCTGCTCCCGTGCAGGTGGCTGCCGACGCGTTTGCCCTGCCGAAAGACGTGAAGCGTATCGCTCAGCTCCAAAACTTCAGGCAAGTACGACGAAACCAAGATAATCCCTGCACCTGCTCTTAAAAGTTCGGCGAAGAGTTTGTAGATCTCGAGCTTGGTCGAAACGTCCACACCCGTTGTGGGTTCATCGAAAATATAGACCTCCGCGCCGTGCGAGAGCCATTTGCCGACGACGACCTTTTGCTGATTGCCGCCTGAAAGCTTGCCGACAGGCCGCGCCGCGTTAGGTGTACGAATGCTCAAGTTAGCGATCTGTTCGTCGGCGCGTCCGGCCTCGAGGCCGCCTTGTACCAAACCGAGGGTGCTGATGCGGCGGTAGCTCGGCAAGTTGAGGTTAAAACCGACCGGTAGTGATAAACAGAGCCCCTGCAAACGGCGGCTTTCAGGGATGAGCGCGATCCCGTGCTCGACCGCGTCGGTGACGCTTTTAGGTCTAAAGCTTTCCCCTTTAAGCGTGATCTCGCCAGCGGTCGGTTTAACGCGGCCGAAAAGCGCAGCCAAAAACTCGCTCCGTCCCGCGCCGATCAGCCCGAACAACCCGACGATCTCGCCGCGTCTGAGCGACAGACTGACGTCTTCAAAACCGGGGCCGGAAAGCGCGCGGGTTTCCAGTAGAGTGTCGCCCTTCCCAAACGTCTCTTTGTAGTAGAGCTGCTCGAAGCTGCGCCCCGCCATATCGCGGATAAGGCTGCTCCGCGTCGTTTCGGCGACGCTCCGGCTCGAGACCACCTCGCCGTCGCGTAAAACCGTCACCCGGTCGCAGAGGTCGAACACTTCCTCCAGGCGGTGACTGATATAGACGATCGTGACGCCCTCGCCCTGAAGCCGCCGAATCAGCCGAAACAGCCCCTGCGCTTCGTTGTTCGACAGGTACGCCGACGGTTCGTCGAAGATGAGCAGTTTGGTCCCGCGCGCACTCGCCCGCGCCGTCGCCACGAGCTGCTGTTGCCCGATGGTCAGGTCGCCCAAACGCTGCCGCGCCGAGAGCTGAAAGCCGAGGTCGTCTAAAAGCGCTTGCGCGCGCCGGTTCATCGCGCCGCCCTGCACGAGCCCCAACCGAGTCGGTTCGTCGCCCAGAAAGATATTCTCAGCGACGCTCAGGGCGGGCGCGAGCGCGACCTCTTGATGAACGGCGTTGATCCCTAAAGCTTGCGCCTCGAGCGGACTTCTCAGCTGGGCCTCTTGACCTTGCCAGAAGATCGTCCCACCGTCTTTTTGGTGCGCGCCCGTCAAAATTTTGATCAGCGTCGATTTACCCGCGCCGTTTTCACCGACGATACCGTGCGTTTCTCCCCGTCGGATAGTAAAACTTACGGCTTTAAGCGCGTGCGTTCCGGGAAAGCGTTTATCAACCTCCCGGAGTTCTAAAAATACGTCCGCCTCGGTAATAGCGTTAGGAACCCTCGAGACGGTGACAGGCTGCGTTTGCTCAGCCATATCAGGAGTTATAACCTGCAGAGAATAAATACACTCTGCAGGCAACATAAGCTACGGCTTGTCTTCTCACGCCTACTGCGCGCGCGTCTCCGGGTAGAGAAGCTCTTGCACCTCTTGGGTGTCGAAATTTTCTTGCGTCACAATCGTCACGCCCGTGTCGATTTCTTTTTCGACCGTCTCACCGTTAACAGCGGCGACCGCCGTTTTAACTCCTTCGTAACCCATCCGGTAGGGATTTTGTACGACTAGCGCTTTGATCTGACCGCCTTGCAGATACTCGATCTCCGCGTCGTCGGAATCGAACGCGATTACGGTGAGCTGATCTTCGGAGCCGCGCTCGGCGATGGCCCGGCCCGCGCCGACGCCCATCGGCAAGTTGTCGGCGAAGATGCCGACCAAGTCTGGATTAGCGACCAGAATATCGAGCGTGTTGGACAGGGCTTGGTTGGCGTCGTTGTTGTTAAAACGGTTCGCGACTTCGCTCAGGCCGGGATACTTTGTCAGGCCGTCGCGGAAACCCTCGTCGCGCTGCGACAACGATCCGACGCCGGGGAGCGCCGTCAGAATCGCAATCTGACCTTCAGCCGCGCCTTGCTGCGCTTCGACAGCCTTGGCGAGTGCGTCGGCGGCGAGCTGTCCGGCGGCGAAGTTGTCGGTCGTTAAAAACGAGGTGTAGGCTTCGGTTTGCGCGGCGGAGTCGATCATGATGATCGGAATATTTTCGGCGGCGCGGTCGATGGGTGCGCCGAGCGGCTCGAGCGCTGTCGGCGCAATCACAATCGCGTCAGGGCCTTGCGTGACGGCGTTTTCCAGGATCGAAATCTGACCGGCGATATCGGACTCTTCAGCCGCGCCTTGCGTCGTCAGCTTGACGCCGAGTTCCTTGGCGGCAGCTTCGGCTCCGGCAAAAACCGTCTGCCAGTACGGTGAGGTCGTCGCTTTAACGATGACGGTGACGTTCTGCGCGAGCGCACCCGTCCCGATACCTAGTAGTGCTGTAAGGGCGGTTGTAATAAAGCGTTTGGAATTCATAGACGTCCTTTCAAGAGCTTTGCAGATACGTGCCCGACCTAACCTTCGTGCGCAGTGCTAGACGCCCAAGTCCACCTCCTGAAGTTGCCGTTCTATTTACCTCCGACTAAACCGGACTAAAGCCCTTTCTGCCGGTGGTAACGCGGTTTTGATGTATCAGGAGCTTACTTGAAAAGCGCAAAGCCTGTCAATGTGTTGTAAAAGATTGTGTGCCGGTGTGAATTTGTACGGTGAGGTTGAAGGGAGAACCTGTAGGCTCGAACCACCCTATCTGTCTACACCCTATCTGTCTACCTCAAGGTGCTTCACGGTAGTGGTAATGGTAGAGCGTCCTAAACCCGAGCTGTGCGTAGACGGCCTGCGCGCCGGTATTGGGTTCTGCAACCTGCAGGTACGCTTCTGTTGCCGCTCGCTTTTGGCCCCAGCTCAGCAGCGCCGCGACGACCGCACTCCCTAACCCCCGCCGCCGCGCTGAAGGGTGCGTAGCGATATTAAAAAGGCCGAGCAGCCCACCGTGCGCCACGCCGACGCCGGTTGCTGCCGGGCGATCCCCAAAGTGCGCCAGCGCGAACACCGTCTCGCCCGGAAGCTTACCGAGCATCGCCTGATACGTCTCGGCCTGAACGCCGGTAAGCCGTTCGGTTTCGCAGTAGAGGTCTAAAAAGGTCGTGTTGGGACTTTTAAGGAGCCTGACCTCACCAGCAGGTCGGGGCAGGTGAACTAAAGACCTGATCTGAACGCAGACGGCTTCGGGAACGCGCACGTAACCTCGCGCGGCTAAGCGCGCGTCTAAACCCTCCGGCTGTGACGCCGGAGAGAGTTGAAACCGCGCCTTGAGGCCGTGTGCGGCGTAAAACGCTTCGGCGCGCTTAAGTTTAGCCTCGAGCCCCAAGCTGCCGTCGTCAGCGTTGGCCAAAACTGAATTGGGACGGCGTTTGACGCCGTAATTAAACCGCAGCCGCCAACCGCCCAGAGACTCGACCACAGCAGCGGGAACAGCGTCGGCGGCAACGTTTTCAATAGTTTGGATGCGCTTAAAACCTGTCAACACGCACTATCTTAAAACGAACTACATCTTAAACAAATTAAGGCAAACGAAAAACCGTCCCCGAAGGGACGGCCAAAGGTCGTACTGAGCGAGTATTAAAGACCAAACGTCAAAGGCTGAGCGACAGGGTGCCGCCTTCGACGGACTGCTTGAAGTTCTGCAGGTCGTCTCTGATCTGCTGTGAGGGTTCCTCACCGAAAAGTTTGGCGACAGCGGCCCCGACCGGGCCGAGCGGCGGGTGATACGTCAGCGAGACGATGACCTCGGTGCTGGTGTCGTTACGTTTGCTAAAACGCACCGTACCTTCGTTCGGAACCTGCGCGTCTTGTAGCGACCGCCACGAGATCGTCTCATTTTCGCGTTCGTCAGTAATTACCGCGTCCCATTCGGGGCTCGTACCCAGCGGTCCTTTGGCTTTCCAGTGCGAACGGGTACCCATCTCGGTAACCGACTCGAGGTGGCTCATGATGTTGGGCAGGTTCTCAAGCTTGCGCCAGTAGCGGTAGAGTTCGCTGTCGGATTTTTCGACCACGATGCTTTCTCTCACCTGAATCCCTGACCCTTGTTTGCGGTAAGGCGCGTACGGGTCGTTACGTTGCGGCGTGCTATCGTCTTGGTTGACACCGCGAAAGATCAAATATGCGCCTGCCGCTACGAGCAGACCACCGATGGCAACGTAACTCCAGTTGGTGTCGTCCCCGTCGTCGTAACTAGCGCCGTAGTTTGAACTCGGGCCGTAAGTTTGGTTGTACTTTTGCGTATAACTCATGTCGCCTCCAAATTGTCGCTACTCTTTACTCGTACGGCTTGTTTTTGCGGCCTCTAGACTTTGGGACCGTAACAATCTATCGTAGGCGCTCCGCTAGAGCAGTTTTTCGGGTCAAGTCACAGTTTACGCTCTCGTTCCGTGTTTCAAAACTTCTGAACGTCTACTATGTTCGCGCTGATACAAGCGCCGTTTTGGTCAAGCCGCGCCCGGAAAATCTCAGAACCACCGTTGGACAGGATAGGTGGGCGTCGTCAGCCGACTATACGGTGTTAGAAACTGTCTCTAAAGGTCCGGGCCGCAGCTGACCCGGCAATCTGCTCGACCTGAGCGGTCAGCCGGATGATCAGCTCAGCTTCGGAAAAGCCGCCGAGTTCGCTGTAGATAAGCCCACATACACCCTCCGCCCGCCGAGTTGTGCGCGGAGCACGCTCCGAAACCGCGCCCAAACCACTTCGGTGTCCCTTTGAGGTTGACCTGTGCCCGAACGTGTCTGAGGCGCGGCGGGGTCTTGAACCGGCCTGTTTTGAACCGGCCTGTTTTGAACCACTGTCTGTGTCGCTGCGGTTCCCTCCGGCGCAGGTTGCACCGCCGCACGCGGTTCCGAACCGGGCGCAGCGCCGCTGACCTCGTGCAGCAGCTGTTCTTGCCAGACGATCTGGGTCAATCGGCCGGGCCTCCGCCTTTCAGGTAATTGGACTGGGTAAGTGCGCGCCCGCGTTGAAACCGCCAGATAAGCGTCTCTAAGCCCTGCTCGAGGGCCAAAACGCCGGTAAAACTCCCCTGAGAAAGCTGGGTCAGTAACGCCGGGATCTGCTCGGGACCCGCGCTCAGCGTTTCGCCGAGTGCCAGCGGGATACCCGCCAGCGCCGCACACGCGAAGATGATCTGCTCGTCGCTAAGCTCGAGGGTGTAAAGACGCGCGTCCGAAGAACTCTGCTGAATCTCTGCTAACGCTTGCGCCGAGCTGCTGTTTTCATGTTGGGCAAAGACCACGCGCCCGACCTGAACGAGCAGCCGCCCGAGCGAACCACTCCCGAGTTCGACTTCGATAAGTGCGCTGCGCCCCTCCTCACGGAGCGCTGCTAAGGTTTCGCCCAACGCGTTACCGGGCGCGCGCCTCGGGCACGTCCGCGCCCAAGAAGCCGAAACACGTAGCTGCTAGCTGTAGGGCTGGCTGTGCGGTGTAGCTGCGGCGTCGTCATGAATTAACCACTCTGCAACCTGCGCTGCTCGCCCACTTGACGAACCGGTTGTACCCGAACCGGCCACACGCTCAGCTGATCCGGGAGGTCGTGCGGAGTGCACTCATACAGGGTTTACGCGCCCACAGCTGTGAAAAAAACAGGCTTTACAGCCGCTAAACAAACCTAGATAGACCGACGAAACGTCCGGTTACAACGTAAGAATTCTTACTTCCCCAGTCCGCTTAACACTAGACGAAGTTTTTAACAGTGCAACCGTCACTGTGCGCCTCATAGTAGGAGCACGGGGGTTGTAAGGCCCCACGTCACTACCTAATTTAGCTTCAGCAGTGCAGAAAGGATGTTATGGCAAAAATTACGCTTATCGACGATTCTTCGGCAACCCTCGATCTGCTCACGGCTATTCTTCAGCGCGAGGGGCACACGGTGCAGACGCTCTCGAGCGGCGTCGGCGCTGAAGCCAAGCTCTCCGAGGACACGCCCAACCTCGTGCTACTTGACGTAGTGATGCCTTTAACAACTCGGTCAAACAGCTCGAGGTCGAAGCAGCCTCGGACGCCGAGATTTTAGAGCGCAACCGCGAGTTGCAGGCCAACATCGGCAGCTTTCTGAACGTCGCTATGGACATCGCCAGGGGCGACTTTACCCAGCGCGGTAAGGTTTCTGAAGACGTGCTCGGAAACGTCGTTGACGCGATTAACCTGATGGTCGAAGAGATCGGTTTGGTTTTGACCGAATTTGCCGATACCGCGAACTCGGTGCGGAGCGGTTCAGGTGAGATGCTCTTGACGACCGAAGCAATCGCCGCCGGAGCCCAGCAGCAGTCCGCCGAGGCGCAGCGGGCGCGCAACCAGGTCGTGCAGGTTACGGGGGCGATTCAGCAGATGGCCCGCGACGCCGAAGCTTCGGCGAGCGCCGCGCAGCGTGCGCTGAGCGTTTCAGAGCAGGGCCAAAGAGCGGTGGAAGATACGCTCGGCGGGATGCAAAATATCCGCCGTGAGGTGCAGGGCACCGCCAAACGCGTGAAGACGCTCGGTGAGCGCTCGTTAGAGATTTCGGAGATCGTCGAGACGATTTCGCGGATTTCGTCGCAAACGAACCTGCTGGCGCTGAACGCGGCAATCGAGGCTGCCGGTGCCGGTGAAGCGGGACAGCGTTTTTCGGTTATCGCCGACGAGGTTCGTAAACTCGCTGAAAATACCTCGCTCGCGACCGGACGCGTTGACGGCCTGATCAAACGTATTCAAGAAGAGGTGCAAGAGGTCAACATCGGGGTCGAAGGGGGTACCAAAGAGGTCGAGGCCGGTTACCGCGTGGCGAACGAAGCAGGGAAACGCCTTAAAGAGGTCGCCGAGATCGTCCGTCAGGCGGTGGGGTTTGCCCAGAGCATTTCGCAAGCAACGGAAACGCAGGTGCTCAGCGTAACCGAGGTAGGTAGTTCGGTGCAGTCGATGGCGACCCTTTCGGAGTCCTCGAGAGACCGCGTCGTTCAGGGCCGTGAAGCCGCCGAAAACCTGCAAGAGTTGGCCGAACGCCTGACCGAGAGCTTAGTCCGCTTTCGCCTCGCCTAAAGGAGGTTCTGGTGCAGACCGACACGGTACCTTCAGATTTGCAAGACAGCTTTATCTTCGACGCGTGGGACGCGCTTCAACACTTTGAAGCGGCCACTGCCAAGCTGCAAACGTTCGAGCCGGAGGTGCTTAAAGAGCTGGGCGTGCTGACCTATCGCCTAAAAGGTACTGCGGCGCTGTACCACTACCCGCAGGTCTCGCGCCTCGCGGAGTTGACCGAGCGCTTGTTAGAAAGGAGCCGCTACCTGCCCCCCGGGGAGACCGTCAGGGTCCGGGCGTTTCTGGAAAAAGTCGGGGTTTGTCTGCAAGACGCGCTGACCCGGATTGCTGCAGGTCGGGCCGAGGGGGATTTGGGCCTCGAGCTGATCTTTTTACCCGGCTTAAGCACCGCCAAAGAGGTTACGACCGACGCGGGCCGGGGCGTCGGGATGGAGTCGGCCGCCGCTAATATCGCGCGGCTTAAGGGCGAGATCGTGGTTCAGAGCGAACCGGGTCAGGGTACGCGGTTTACCCTCATTTTGCCGCTGACGCTCATCGTTACCGAAGCGCTGACCCTAAACGTCGGCGATCAGCTTATGGCGTTTCCCGCAGACGCGGTGCGGGTGCTGCGGGCGCTGCCCAAAGGCGACTTTATCCGCGACGGTACGCGGACGTTTGTCATGGTCGAAGACCAGCTCACCGAGTTTTTTCACCTGCGGCGTCTTTTTGGACTCCCTGAAGAAGATCCCGCAGTGGTGCAAGTTGCCCTCCTCGACGTCGGCGGCAGCAGAGTCGCGTTCGGCGTCGATACCTTTTTAGAACTCGAGGAGGTCATCGTACACGGCCTCGAAGCGCCGCTGCAGGCGCTCAGTCACCTTTCCGGGGCCGCCGTTTCCGCTTCGGGCGACCTCATACTGATGCTCGACCCCGCCGGGGTGCGCGCGCTTGCCGAACGCGTACCGGGTGAAACGAGCAGCACATTCGTCCGGCCACAAACTTTTGCGCCGGTCGTCTCGGGTCATCTGCTGCTCGTTGACGACAGCGTCAGCGTCCGCAAAATCGTCGCCAAGATGCTCGTCCGCGCGGGCTACCGGGTCAGCACCGCCGCCGACGGCGGCGAGGCGCTCGACCTGATGCGTGATACGTCGTTCGACGCCGTGCTGAGCGACCTCGAGATGCCCCGGATGAACGGCTACGAACTTATCGAGGAGGTGCGCCGTAAACCCGCGTTAGCTGACCTGCCGATCCTGATTATGACCACCCGCGCAGGTGAAAAACATCTGCGCCTGGCGTTCGAGTTGGGCGCGACCGACTACCTTACCAAACCCGTCGATGAGACCAAGCTGCTCGGCTTTTTAAGCCGGACGGTCGCCGCTTACAGCCTCTCTCACGGCGCGTCTCACGGTGATCAAAGTGCCCGTACGGGCGAGCATTAACTGTGACAGTGATGATCGAAGCGGTGGTGACAGTACCTGCAGGGTCGGTTCGGCGCGTGGCCGCCACCGGTAAAAGCGGTGCGTCAGGCGCGTGATTCGGATTCTCGTCGCGACCGCTGACGCCGCCCGGTTTAGCGCACCGGGGGGGCTCGCCGAGCACCTCCGGAACGCTTTTGCCGAACGGCTACAGCTCGCGGTCGTCGGCAGCGCGCTCTACGCGCTGACCAGCTTGGAGCGGCAGCGGGCCGACCTGATCGTCTGCGGCGAGACGCTCGAGGATATGACCGGTCGCGAGCTGTTCGACCTCATTTGTGACGACGCGTCGCTTCGTCAAGGGCCCTTTATTTTGCTTTCTGATGGGGGCGGCGATCTCGTCTTGCCCGACCAGCAGCTCGTATTGGCGGCGCAGGCCGCTCCCGCCGAGGTGCTTACCGCCGCGTTTACCCTGCTGCTCGCCTCGGGCAAACTCGGCGAAACCGAACCTTTGGAGCGCGGTTATGAGCGCAGCGCGGTCAAGATCAGCGGGACGCTCGAGGCGCTCAGCCTCTTTGATCTCGTGGTGTCGCTCGGTCAGGGTCAACGCTCGGGCCGACTCGTCGTTGTGAATGGCGACCACGAGGGTATCCTCTACCTAACGGGGGGCCGCCTCAACCACGCGACCTTTGCCGAGGCTGCGGGAGAGGACGCCGTGCAGGAGATTTTTGCGCGGGTTCACGATCAACCTCAAACCAGATTTCTGTTCGTCAGCGGCGTCCCCCCAAAAACGCCGAAAACTGTTCACACGTCCCTCGATAAACTCCTCCTTCAGATCGCTGTAAACCTAGACAAACAAGCCGAGGTAGACGCGCCGAGGGTTCCGGCGTAATAACCCTACTTTCTCTACCTTTGCAACCCGGCCTCACCACCTGAGCTAAAAAGGAGATACCGATGAAAATTCTTGTAGTCGATGACAGTGTAAGTGTCTGTAAAGCTCTGGAGCGCATCTTATCAACGCGTAAGTGGGGCGTCATCGCCACCGGTAGCGCTGAAGAGGCGTTGGGGAGCTTCCCGGTAGCAACCCGGACTCGTGATCGCCGACGTAGTGATGCCCGGTATGGACGGTTTCGCGCTCTGCCGCGAGCTTAAGGCGGACGCGCGTTACCGGCACCTGCCCGTGCTGCTGATTTCGGGCATCGTTAACGCCGAGGTCGAGCGGCAGGCCGAAGAGGTCGGCGCGGCCGGTATCGCTAAAAAGCCCTTTACCCCGGCGGAGCTGTTTCCCAAGCTCGAAGCGGCGCTCGCGTCGGCGGGAGCTGCACCCGAAACCGACGAAGAAACGCCCGTCGCCAGCAAACCTGAGGTTACGCCCGCTTCGGCGCGACCGGCGCTCGGTCAAGGGGAAGCGGGCGAGCGCCTGCTAGAGTCTTTACTCGAGAATTCTGCGGTACACGCCGCACTTTTTGCCGATCCCCAGGGTATGTGCCTGGCGCAGGTCGGGCGCGGCCTAGAAGACGGTGCGATCTTGGCGGTGTACAGCCGCACGCTCGCTTCGCTGGCAGCGGCGCTCGGCGACCGCCTCGAGGAGACCGGGAGTTTGGGCAGTCTCGGCAGCCTTCACCTGGAGTATCAGGAGCAGAGTCTGCTGATTACCAAGATAGCGTCGCGCAGCACCCTGCTGTTACGGCTTAAAGACGCGAGTTCTATCGGTGTCGCTCGTTACCTCGTACGCAAATTTATCGACGAAGAAGCGCAGCTCTCCGGGTCGCCGGTGCTGGCGTCTTGAGCTGAAGCTGAACTGTCAAAAGCTAAACGGTTCGGTCGGTATAATGCTCAAAAATCGAAGGGCTCCACGACTTACGTGTTGCGGAGCCTTCTCGTGCGAACTGACTCCAGCTCTAATAGCATTTCCACGAGAGATTGCCACCGGAATCATCTCGGAATGTGCGTGTGGGTCGGCGAGGCTTAGACGGCGCGCGTTGCCGACCGGATGATACTTGCTGAGAACCTGCTCGAGCCCGACCCGAGACCCTTTACAGGCTCATCCCACCGTCGGCGGTCAGCTTCGCGCCGACTACGAACGACGCGTCGGGTGAAACGAGAAAAGCGACGGTTTTGGCGATTTCGGCGGGGTCGCCGAACCGTCCGACGGGAACTTATTTCTGAATCTGACCGGCAAACGCCTCGAGGTGATCGTCTTTTCTCTCTTCTCGCTCTTTGTGACTAGCATTTCTAAGAGAGGTTGACACAAGTGTCACCTCAGAATGTGCGTGATAGTCAGTAAAACTCATATTGAGAGCGTTGCTTCGCAGAACTTCGTACATTCCGACCAGCTGATACCTGCTAGACGTTTATCATTTCGGGCGTTTCTACGCTCCGTACACTCGGGTTAGGTGACGCTTTCGCGTAGGCGTGGGCAGCTAACTTCGTCTCTTCGTGGCCTAACAGTGTTTCCGGTTGTTCTTATCGTCGCGCCGGTTGTACGCAAACTCGTTGTCGGGCTCGTCAAGTAGGACTCGAGTAGACCGGGCACGTCGTAGCAGAGATGTTGCTTTGGGGCGGGCTTAGAGGGTCTAGCTGTAGTAAGGTCTAGCTGTACCGGCAGCTCGGGCGTTTGCCGAACCCTGTAGACACTTTTTCTAACTAATCATTTGGTTTGAGAGTACGGAAGTTGTGCGCAGCAACCAACGCGCTCACCTTGTGAAACAGCGCTTACAACGCACAATAAGTAGTACTGGCGCTATTTTAAGTCATTTTGGGCGCTGGGTAAAAGCGCCTCGAGCAGGTCGTCGTTGTCACTCTCCCAGTTGCCGTCTAGCGCGAGTGCCGGGGGTGCCTCGGTGTTTTCGCTCAGCACCTTGAGAAGCGCCTCGGCGGTCTTTTTACTTAGATATTTAATTCTACCAAGCGGTTTGGAGGTGGCAAAAACGCTCACGAGGAGCGCCGCATCACCGAGCTCCTCGGTATAGGTGACGACGTCTTTGCCCTGCTGGGTCAGTTCTCTAAACCCGTCTTCGCCGAAAAGCTTGGCGAGCGCGGTCGTCGCTGAAAAGTTCGAGGCGATCAGCGAACCGAGCGAATCGAGGGGCGGCGGCTCAGCAGCGTTCGGCGCGCGAATATGTAGCAGGACAAACCCGCGTAGGTCGATAATGAGCGCGTGGCGGGCGCGGCCTTTGGCGAGGAGTTCGCCGAGCTGCGCCTCGACCGCCAGGAGCGCTTGACCGTGAAGCCGGTCTGAAACGTCCACGACTCACCTGCCGTTTCGCCCGGTGTACCCCGTTTTAGCCCCACAGCTTCCACCAGGGACGCTTTTCAGGTTCGACCTTGAGTCGGCTGGCTTCGTCGTTAAGCTCGGCGATCCTCCGCTCGAGACCTGCGTTGGCCGCCCTCAACCCGTCGGCGTCGGACTGCGCTTGTTGGGCCTTGGCGTCGGCTTTAGCGAGCTGCGCAGACAGACTTTGCCGCGCGCGCTCCTGCGTTTCCGCGTCCCTAAGCTGCTGTTTAAGCGAATGAACTTCGACAAGTTCTTCGTCTTGGGAGTGGACGGTTCCGCGTAAGTGCTCGAGCTCGAGTTGCACCTCGCGGTCTCGCTGTTCACGGGTCCGGACGCCCGCCTCGAGGTCGGCCGTATGAGCGCGCAGTTCCGTAAGCTCGGCGTCTCGGTTCCTGAGCGTTTCCCTAACTTGACTGGGTTCTTGCTGCGCCTCGGCGTACGTTTGCGCTGCGCTCTCGCGCTCTTTCTCACGCGCTTCTTCTACGGCTTCGGCAGCTTTTTTAAGAACCGCAAGCTCAGCGAACAGCTCGCGGTAGGTGTCTTCTAAGTTCTCCGCCGGATGATCCGTTTCAGTTGAGGGTTCGGTGTAGGTAGCAGCCGAGGCCGAGTTCGGCGCAGCGGCTTTCGGCGTCGTAACGTCTACGAGGTTGCCAGCGGCCTTAGGTTGAATTTGAACGCTGCTACGAGCAGACTCTTCCGTCCAAGCGGTCATCCCTTCAGGTAAGGGTTCAGGCGTCGGGTCAACGGGTTGCGACCCGAGCATGACCCCCCCAAGGTAGTTGAGGACGTCGCGCTCGTTCACACCGCCCTTGGCGTCGCTACCTTCTAAAGCCCGCCAGTTGACGTTGTTTTCTTCAGCGACGCGCTATGCGAGCGGCGAGATAAGAAGCTCGGTCATGCTCACATTGTCGGCGCTTACCAAGATTTCGGATATTCAAAAACTTACATCTAACGCGTCTGCAAGTGCAGCAAATAAAACCAGTACACGCTTTCGGCGGGCTGCAGCTTCCCGGTAGCTTGAAAAAGTGTGTCAGACAGCCTCGCCGGACGGACGCTCTGCCGAGGTTAAATGAACCACCGACTAAAAAACGGCGTTTGCAGAGAGTCGCAGCAGAGAGTCGCAGCAGAGAGTCGCAAGGGTCTACGGGAGAACCGGGGCTCGAACCGGGGTTATCCCTTTTTGTCTCATTCGGCGATCTGCCCGGTAGCTCTTTTGGACACTTTGACGGCGCTAAAGTAAGCTCGAGCCGTTACGTCTGTGTTTCAAAAGCTCGAGCGCCTTAATATCTCACTAATACCTTAGCAGCGCCGCGCCCCACGCCAGACCTCCGCCGAACGCGCTGAGCCCGACCGTATCGCCGCGTTTGATCAGGCCCTTTCGCACGGCCAAGTCAAAAGCCAAGGGCACCGACGCCGCCGAGTTGTTCCCGTAATCGCGAATGGTGCTGATCACCTTTTCTGTCGGCACTTTAAGCGCTTCGGAGACCGCTGTGAGGATACGCTGGTTCGCCTGGTGCGGTACCAAAAAGTCTACGTCGCCGATACTCAGGCCGCTCGCCGCCAAAACGTCTTGAACAGCGCCTGTCATTGCCCGTACCGCAAGCTGAAACACCGCCCGCCCGTTCATCTTGATGTGCGGTATGTGGCCCTCGGCCTGGGCGCGCGAGCCGCCGCCCGCGACGTAGAGCTTGTCGTAGTGCGCCCCGTCGCTGTAGCTGCGGCTGGCTAAAAGTCCCGGCGTGTCGCTCCGCGAGAGCACAAACGCCCCGGCCCCGTCACCGAACAAGATGCAGGTACCACGGTCTTCGTAATCGACGATCCGCGACATCGTATCGGCCCCGACGACGAGCGCGTGTTCGGCTGCGCCGGTGCGGACGAACTGTTCAGCGACCCCGAGCGCCGTTAAAAACCCCGCACAGGCGGCGTTGACGTCGAACGCAGCGAGCAGCGCGCAGCCGAGCCGGTCTTGCAGCTTACACGCGACCGACGGAAACATGTGGTCGGGCGTCGAGGTGCCGACGACGATAAGACCTAGCGCCGACGCCTCGAGTCCAGCACACTTTAGCGCCGCCGTCGCCGCTTCATACGCCAAATCCGAGGTCGCTTGCTCGGGTTCGGCGATGCGCCTTTCCGAGATGCCGGTGCGTGAAGAGATCCACGCGTCGGACGTTTCGACCAACTTCGCGAGGTCGGCGTTGGTCAACCGACCCTCCGGAACGTACGACCCGGTTCCGGCGACCTTTACCTCATACACGCGCTTAGTCTTGGGCCAGAGGAGAGTTGCCGGTCTCCGAAGGGGCGTAGTAGGGGTTGGTCCCGGCGGCGTGGTCGGTCGCGTCGAGCACGTGTTTAAGCTCGGGTACCGCGCCTAAAATCGCCTCTTCGATCCCTTGCCGGAGCGTTACGTCGGCTGCGCCGCAGCCCTGGCAACCACCGCCGAGACGTACATACGCCGCGTCGCCCTCGACCTTGACGAGGGTAACGTGCCCGCCGTGACTTGCGACGCCGGGGTTGACCTGTTGGTCGAGTACGTTTTGGACGCGCTGCGCGGTAGGGTCATTCCAGGTAGGGCTCGGCCAAAAGACCCGAAACCCGCTCTGCATCACGTCGTCTACAAAGTCTACTGTCGCGCCGTCTAGTTGCCGACTGCTCGAGGGGTCTAAAAAAACCTCGAAGCCGTCCACCGGGAGAACCTCGTCGTCGTCCCGGCGGTCGTTGGGTTTGACGAGCCAGAGTTTTTGCTCGAGCTTGGTTCCGGCGACGCGCAACGCGGCGACACCCTGCCCTTGCTGCTGAGAGAGAAAGTTAAGGACACGCGTCCGGGCGGTTTCAGTAAAGTCGATCATTAGGTCTAGTCTACGGGCAAAACGCCCGGGACTGTGCGTCAAGTCTTACGTGAAGCCTTACGGGGCGCTTTTGCGTAAATTCAGGAGCAGCAGCGCCGAGCCCTCGTGAAGGGTTGCGACGAGCGGCGCGGCCGTCGTTTCGTTCGAGACGCCTAAACCCACGCCGAAAGGTAGGTCGGCGTCGGTAAGCGGGTAACTTGCGCCCGTCAAACTAAGCCGCGACGCTTCTAAACTGAGCACGCTGAAGGTTAGCCCGGCAGGAAGGTGAAGTGTCAGCGTGTCCCCGGCGCAGAGGGGATATGCGGCGCTGTGCCCCGAATGAAGCGTGACGTCGTACTGAGGTTTAAGGCGCGCGGCGATAAAAAGCGCGGCGAGCGTCTGGTCGAACCGTCCGCCGAGCGCCCCGACGATGAGCAGTTCAGCCGCCCCCCGTACGGTAGCCTCTTGCAGGGCCAGCTCGAGGTCGAGCGCATCTTTACGCACCGGGTGGGTTTGCCGGGGCACATCCGGGTAGTGCGCCAAATCTGCCTCGGTCGCCGAATCGAAATCACCGACGATCAGGTCAGGCGTTACGCCGAGCGCTGGCGCGTGCCGTACCCCGGAGTCGGCGGCAACGACAAAATCGGCCTCTTGACAGAGCGCTTTAAGCGCGTCCGTGACCGTGACGCTACTCCCGGCAAGCACAAGCGCTTTCATCTCATCACGGTAGCGGGACGACGAGCCCGTCAAACGCGTAGCGCAAACCTTCCGGCGCGGGTTTGCGGGTATCGACGCCGTGACCCAAATGCGTCAGGACTGTTCTTTGAGGGTTGAGTTCGGTTACCAGCGCCGCAGCCTCCCCTACGTCGTAAACGCTGCGACCTTCTAACGGCGCGGTTTCGCGGTAAAAGCTGGCACCCAACACGAGCAGCTCGAGATTACGCCACGGCTCGAGTTCTTGTAGGTTGAGACAGTCGGGCAGATACCCCCAAGCTTTGCCGCCACGTTCAAAACGAAAGGCGTATGAAAAGCCGTTAAACCCGTGCGGAACGCGGATAGCTTCAACTTGATAACCGCTAAAAGTACGTGAGGTCGGCAGGCTCTTAAACGGCGTTCGCGACTGATAAGCCGCTGACAGCAGATAGCCGAAGCGCGCCCCTAGCTGCGGCATAACCTCTGCGGGCGTGTAAACTGGACAGTCTCGCCCCGTCCAGCGGCCCCAATCGGCGAGGTCGCCCAAACCCAACAGGTGGTCGTTGTGCGCGTGGGTGATAAGCGCAGCGTCAAACCCTTGTACGCGCTCCCTCGAGCACTGCAGCCGCAGTTCGGGCGGCGCATCTATTAAGACGTTCTCGTCTCCTTCGATAACAGCTCCCGGACGGGTACGGGCGTTTTTACCGGTGCTTCTGGCCTCTTCACAAACGCTGCACGAACACCACCAGCGGGGCACACCTTGTGAGTCGGAAGTGCCGAGAAAACGGAGTTGCGCCATACGTCCCAGCATACCCAGACATTCTAAAAGGCTCCCTACTCTGCTGCACTTTGACGGTCGGCGGTCGGGGAGGGCGTTATGATTTCGGGGATGACACGCGCTATTTTGCTCTTGATGATCTTTTCGTCCTTTACGCTGGCTCAACAAGAGCCGCAACTCGGCGACCGCGGACAAAACTCCCGGGCCGAAGAAATCTTGCAGACTGCCTGCACCGTCTCCCGTTACGACGACCCCGACGAGCCGCAACGCGAGGGCCGCGTGTGGGACGAAGAGTACGCCCGCAGGCGCGCCTACAACGCCGTGTTGCCGGAGTTTTTTGCTGCGGTTCCCCTAACACGCGACGCTGAAGTTCTGATGCCTGTCGAGGGCGTCACCCTGAGCCAGGTTTCAGACACCTGGGGTGCGGCTCGCAGCGAAGGGCGCGCGCATGAAGGCACCGACATCTCTGCGCCCGTCGGGACGCCCATCTATTCGGCAACGCCCGGTTACGTCTACCGTATCGGGACCAATCCGTATGGTGGCAACGTCGTTACGGTCGTCGGCGGCGCGGGCGTGCGTTACTACTACGCACACCTCTCAGCTTTTAATGAAAATGTGCAAGAAGGGCAGTACGTCACACTTGAGACGATTTTAGGCTACGTCGGCAACACCGGCAACGCCGCTACCACTCCGCCCCACCTGCATTTCGGGGTGTATCCCGGCCCGTACGAGACATGTGCGTGGGAGGCGGAAAACCCTTACGGGTTGCTCTCCGACCGAGCGTGGGGAGAGCAGAGCAGCAGTGGACAGTGAATGGGCCAAGTTCTGGCTTCGGGGCGGTGTCGAACATCTCTACGCGAACTATGTGACCCACGCCTTCACACCGCATACGCACGAAGGCTACGTGATCGCGGCTGTTGAAGGTGGGGCGCAGGGGTTTCGTTATCACGGGGCCGGGCATCACGCGACGCCGGGATGTCTGATCTTTATCAACCCCGGCGAAGTCCACACCGGCTATGCGGAGACCGCAAAGGGTTGGCGTTACCGCGTTCTTTATCCAGAGGTAGAGATGGTGGTGGACGTAGTAGCGGCGGTTTACGGGGTCAAGCGCGTTCCCTATTTTCCCCGGGCCGTCGTGTATGACCCTGACCTGGCTGCTCGAGTATGGCGTTATCATCAGCTTGCGGAGCGTGAAGGTGACTTGGCTCGTAACGAGGCGTTTTTGGAACTCATCGCCTGCGCAGTTACCCGTTATGCGGGCGGCTCGTTTCATTCCGGCAAGGTTGTTAAAGAATCCGGGGCCGTGCAGCAGATAAGGGATTACCTCGAGGCGTGTATAAGCGCCAACGTCCCACTCGCTGATTTGGCCGACCTTACAGGGCTTAGTACCTACGCGGTGCTGCGCACTTTTCGCCGCCAAACCGGGCTGACGCCGCACACTTATCAGGTACAGCGGCGCGTAGAAAACGCAAAAAAGCGGTTGCAAAACGGCGAAGCTATCGCTTTAGTTGCTACGGAGACAGGCTTTTTCGACCAGAGCCACCTAACAAAGCATTTCAAACGTATCGTCGGCGTCACTCCGAACACATTTGTTCGGGGCTCAACTGTTCGGGGCTCAGCCCGTGCAATTTTGTCCTAGATAACGCTTTGCTAAACCGTATAACGTAGCTTCCATGACAGCTTTTCGGCGTGGTTTCGTTGCGATGTTGCCGCTCTGGTTGGGGCTTATCCCTTTCGGCGCAGCCTACGCAGTATCGGCTAGGGCGGCGGGCCTGAGTCTTTTTGAAACACAGCTGATGAGTCTCCTCGTGTTTTCGGGCGGGGCGCAGTTTAGTGCAGCTGGACTTTTTGCAGCCAACGCTTCGCCGCTAACTATCGTTGCTACGACGTTTTTAATCAACGCGAGGCATCTGCTTTACGGCGTCTCGCTCGGTCAGCTCATCTCGCTCGGCCTGCGCGAACGCTTTTTGGCCGCGCATCTTTTGACCGATGAAGCGTACGGCGTGACCTTCGGCAGCTCGCAACGCTCCACCCTGTTTTTTATGGGGGCAGGCTCGAGCCTCTTTTTCATCTGGAACCTGAGTACGCTTCTAGGTGCACTCCTGAGCAGTCTCGTCCCCGACCCGGCGGCTTTAGGTATCGACTTTATCTTTCCGCTGGCGTTTCTGGCCCTGCTGATTCCGCTGCTCAAAAGCTGGCCTGCGCTGGCGGTTGCCGTCTTTGCCGGGTTCGTCGCGCTTTTTGCGTCGCAACTTATGAACACGGGGCTGGCAGTTCTGCTGGCGGGGATTCTCGGGCCGTTTTTAGGTGCTTATCTGGCGAGAGGCAAGCTGTGACTATTCTGACGATTTTGCTGATGGCGCTTGTGACTTACGGGCCCCGCCTCGCCGGGTTGTCGATCGCTAAGGGCAACTTGCCACCGTTTTGGACGCGGTTTTTGCAGTTCGTTCCGGTCGCGGTGTTTGCGGCGCTCGTCGTTCCGGCCTTACTGAGCCCCGGTGAGACTCCGATTCGGCTGGTAGCAGCCGGGATTGCTGCGCTGGTGCTGTGGCGGGTACGGTCGCTATGGTTTGGGCTGTTGGTCGGGATGGTCGTTTTCTGGGGGTTGCGAGCGTTTTAACTTGGGGAGGTTCTAACTGAAGCGGCGTGCTTTAAGCGCGGCAAAAAGCGGGATGTCGAGCGTTTCTTTTTTCGTCGTTTTCTCAATGTTCGGGTCGGGAAGTTCGTCTAAGCGCTCGAGTAAAAATCCCAACTCACTCAGTGTATTGACATATTCGCTCAGCGGCCTGTGAAAACTCATCGTCGTTCCCGAAGCCCGCGCCGAAACCTCAGCGTACGCTTTCATCGGGACGGCTCTGGGCGTCAGGTACGAATCTACCCGCCGATACGTCAGCTTCCGCCCCGGGTCGAAACCCCACCCGCTCTGCCTCGGCACCCTAAACGCCGGGTGCAGCATAAAAATCACGATGCGCGAAGCTGGTTTAAGCGCCCCCGCCGCCGCCGCCAATATCTCATCCAGCGGGTTCATATCCTGAATACTTAGCATAAATACCGCGACGTCAGCACTTTTCGACCCAATTTCCGGTAACGAGCTGAGTTTACGCACGTCGCCCAAGATAAAATCTGCCTTACCTTTGGCATTTTCCCCGTGGTGTTTGCGGGCGAGTTGGACAAGCGCCCGGCTGCCGTCTACGCCTTGATAGGTTGCCCCTCGATTAAGCACATGCGGCGCTAATACGCCCTGACCACACCCTAAATCGAGCAAGAGTTCGCCGGATTTAGGGTCGGCCAGCTCCAAAACCGTCGGGAGCGCGACCGCCCGGTGGTACAAGCTTCCCTTTTTCCCGACCCAGCCGTTGTACCACTTGGCTACCGGGTCCCAGTGCGTCTGGCGCTCGAGCCTGGGCTTAAACGTCTTTTTAGGGTTTGATTTAGTGTTCAGAAAAACCTCTTCAGCGCGTCGCTGTAACGTGGAGGTCAGCGTATCACGGCGGGTGTTTTATAGGCGTCGTGAGGGCCCCCGCCGCTATACTTCAGTCGTATGGATGAGCGGAGCGAAGTCAGTCTTGTTTATCGGCGGACGTGCGGGCGTCGGCAAAACCAGAGTTGCCCTCGAGCTACATTGGCAGCTTGCGGCGCAAGGGGTCAAACACTGCGTTGTCGAAGGCGACACGCTCGACCAAGCCTATCCGCCGCCGTGGGAACACGGGCATAAGCTGGCAGAGCAAAACCTGAAGGCGATGTGGGCAAACTACCGCGCCCTGGGCTACCGGCGCATGATCTATACAAATACGGTCAGCGTCCTCGAGACCGCAAGTTTAAGCGCCGCAATGGGTGACGCGCCCTTAGTCAAAGCTGTTTTGCTGCGAGCATCCGATGACACGGTGAAGGGGAGGCTCGAGCTGCGTGAATCTGCTGCCACTCTGCAATCCCATCTAAACCGGAGCCGGTTAAAAGCAGCTGGACTAGGGCAACAAACTCCGTCTTGGGTGTGGCGAATCGATACGGACGGTAAAGACAGCCCTGCGGTTGCAGCTGAGATTCTCGAGCTGCTCAGCTGGACCTAGCTTGTATCAGCTTCAGCTAAGGGCTTGACATTTTCATCTTACTCAACTAAGCTCATGAAGCCTACCAACAGGCGACTCTACCAAAGGCAACTTAGAAAGGAGCGGTGCAAAATGAAACGATTCTTTGCTGATAAGACCAGCATCATCCTCACCGCTTCTGCTCGTGCGCGTGGTGCCACCGTACCACTTGCACAGGAGAGGTCTGCCCAGACGTAGCCGTTTAAGATTTTCGAGGCCGTGGGAGACCAAACTGTCCCCACGGCCTTTTTTTGCTCTTTTACCTCGGAGTCGGCCCCAGGGGAATCAGAGGATGACCCCTTAGGAACGTACTATGCCGAGCCCGCGAAAAGCTACCTTCACTTTGCTTACCCACAATTTTTCTAGCCGTGAGTTCGTTTCAGCGGTGCCGTTCTCCGTAAAAAGGCGGAGGTGTGACCTGAGCTGGTTCGCTACGCTGCACCTGTCTAAATCTGGAGATATGGCATGATTCCGCTAGCCCGTTACGCCAAACTTTTAGGTCGTTACCTACGTCCGCAGTGGCGCACCGCCGCGCTGATGGCGCTCTTGCTACTCGTCAGCATCGGCTTACAGCTCGTCGTGCCGCAGATTTTACGGTTTTTTATCGATACGGCGCGGGCCGGGGGTAGCTTGGAGTCGTTGACCCGCGCCGCCCTGCTCTTTCTTGTCGTTGCTGTGATAACGCAGCTTTTAAGCGCCGCCGCAACCTACTTCGCTGCTGCTGTCGGTTGGACGGCGACCAACGCCATGCGTGAAGACCTGGCACGTCACTGCCTGGGTCTCGATATGAGTTTTCACACGGCCCGCACACCCGGTGAACTCATCGAACGCATCGACGGGGACGTAACGGCGCTGTCAAACTTTTTCTCGCAGTTTTCGGTACGGGTTTTCGGTGGCGCGCTGATGCTGGCAGGAATTTTAGTGATTTTGTGGCTCGAGAGTCCCCCGGTCGGGATTGCCCTGACCCTCTTCACCCTCGTCGTCTTCGTTGCGCTGTATCTGACCCGCAACGTCGCCGTCGCCGCAACCAAAGACGAACGCGAGACGAGCGCGCAGCTTTTCGGGTTTGTCGAAGAGCGTTTAGCAGGTCTCGACGACCTCCGCGCCAATGGTGGCGGCGACTACGCCATGCAGAGCTTTACGCGGGTTGCCCAAGACTTTTTCTACCGGGGCCGCCGCGCTTGGATGAAGCGTTCGTCGGTGTGGATGCTCTCTTACGGGATGTTCACTATCGGAGATTTAATTACCTTGGGCGCAGCGATTTATCTGTTTCAACAAGGCAGCATCACCTTGGGAACGGCGTATCTGTTTTTTCAGTACATGTTGATGTTAGAGGAACCCATCGAACAGATTACCCAGCAGATGCAGGAGTTGCAAAAAGCCGGTGCGGGTATCAGCCGGATTGACGAACTCTTTACGCTGAAAAGCGAATTGCCACCTGGCCAAGATGCGACGCTGCCGAGTGGCGCATTACCGCTCAGTTTTGAAAAGCTCGGTTTCGCTTACGGCGACAAACGCATTTTGGACGAGGTGACGTTTCACTTGGGTGTGGGCAAGGTTTTAGGGCTTTTAGGCCGTACCGGAAGCGGTAAAACGACCTTGACCCGCCTGATTTTCCGGCTTTACGACCCGACTTCGGGAAGTATCAAACTCGGTGGCGTAGACACACGGGACGCCTTGGCCGAATCTTTACGTGAGCGTGTCGGCATGGTGACGCAGGAAGTGCAACTCTTTCACGCGTCGGTACGCGACAACCTGACCTTTTTTAGCGAAGGCGTCTCGGACAGGCGTATCGAAGCGGTTTTGCGCGACCTCGGTTTAGGGAGCTGGTTGGACGGGCTCGAGAGCGGCCTGGATACGGCGCTGACGGCGAGCGGTGGCGGGCTTTCCGCAGGTCAGGCGCAGCTCTTGGCCTTCGCCCGCGTATTCCTCAAAGACCCCGGCCTGGTCATTTTAGACGAACCTTCGTCGCGCCTCGACCCGGCCACGGAAAAGCTTTTAGAACGTGCAGTAGACAAACTTTTGCAGGGCCGCACGGCGATTATCATCGCGCACAGGCTCGAGACCGTCCGGCGCGCCGACGACATCCTCATCTTAAAAGACGGGCGCATTTTAGAACACGGCGCACGTCAGG
>JAABUN010002511.1_pt1 | contig 32350 bp, 32 predicted proteins | sample 5559311 | NCBI WGS metagenome assembly JAABUN01 (sample SAMN10711877, study PRJNA513370) | rock metagenome | isolation source: Antarctica rocks | place: Antarctica: Victoria Land, Siegfried Peak sud | reverse complement strand
GGGAGCTGCCTTTGGTTATGAGGTTGTCAAGGTACTGACGCTGCGCGTCGGTCAGGTGAACGGAAAGGGATTGGCTCATGCCAACAGGATACCAAGCAATTAAATAATCAAGTTAAGAAAGCACTAGCCGAAACTAAGAACCAAGATGGAGGGCGACCATGCACGTCGGCCAGATCGCCCAGCGCGCATCGTCGGACGTCATCCAGTTGTTCGTCGTCGAACTTGTCGGATTTATTCAACACGACGGCGAGGGCAGAACCGTGCCGGCGCAGGCGTGCGGCTACGGCTACGTCGTCGTGCGTGGGCGGGCCGGATAGGACCAGAACGCAAACCTCGGCCCAGCGTGCGGCGTGCTTGATGGCCTCATCGGCGCGGGCGCGGGAGCCGGCATTGGTTCCGTCGTAGCCGGGCGTGTCCATCAGGCACAAGCCTTTCAGCGGCTCGCAGGGCACGCCGACCAGGAACCGTTCCAACACATCAGGGCTGGCCGCACGCGTTCTCGACGGGCGCGTGGCGTCCACGCTCGCCAGGAAGTCGTCGAACCAGATACGTGTCCAAGACTTGCCACGCGATGCGACTGGGGAAAACCACTGAAACGCTCGTGGCTGCTTGCGGTGATACAGCATCACTAGATGAGCGGTACATTCGTCGGTGTCGCTGGGCAGCACGGAGTGGCCGAGCAGGGCGTTGATGAGGCGGCTTTTGCCGGTTTTGAAGCGGCCCACAAAGGCGACGCGCAGCCGGGCGGGCCTGCGGGAACGCCGGGCGGCGGCGCGATCCAGATCACGAACATGCCGAATCAGTTCTTGGCAGGCGGGCCGCAGCGCGGGGTACACCTGCGGACAAAACTGGGCGAACTCGTTCCACGAGTTCGCCGGAACAGGCTTGGCCGGCATAGCCGCCCCTTCAAGCAGCATGTGTCACACCAGCAGCGGCTACGCCAGCGAAGCCCGCGTTTGCTAAGGCCGCGATCTCGTCCAGTTCCACGCGGCAGCGCGCGAGGGCGTTCTGCTCGTCGCGCAGGGTGCTGACACGGACCTGACACTCAGCGTGGCTTTGCGCGGCGAGGTGGTCGGTTTCGGCGTTGGCGCGGCGGGCGGTTTCGTGGATGCGGTCCAGTTCGCCCACGATGGTGCGGCGCAAATCGCGCAGTTGCCGGTCCAGACCGTGGCGCACCTCGTCCAACGCATCCTGCACTGCGACGGCCACAAAGGTGTCGAAGTAGTCCCGGTTGAGCGTGTAGGTCGTGATCGTTTCCTTGTCCGCCGCGTCGAACAGGCCTTTGACGGCCTGCGCCACGCCGTCCCAAAAGCCATGAGCGGCCCGGTTCTTCTCGGAAGTAGATACAGATACCAGATCGTCGGTGCGAAGGCGCAGGTCCAGGCTTTTCAGCACGTCGCCGGCCGGGTCTATGCTCAAGAAGCGGCGCAGGGTTTCGGGCAGGTCGGGGCCGAGCGCCTGCGAGGCGGCGCGGGTGGTTTCCGCGACAACCTCTTCCGCAATTGGCTGAGTTTCCTTCCGGACGGCGCTTTGCAGTTCGCGCAGAATCTCGCGCTCGAAACGCGGTACCGCGTCCGGGTCGCGGTGGGCCGTTTGGGCGTCTAATTGCGCCAGCAGCAGCCGTGACTTTTCCTTGACGGACTGCTTTACGACGCTCGCGCTTTCGCTTACACGCTCCTTCATTGTTTTTTCCCGCTCGCGCGCGTTGTCCTCAAAAATGTCGCGCATTCCTTCCCACTGCGCCTCGTCTTGGCGGGTCATGCGAGACGCTTCGATCTGGCGCAGGCGGGCGTCGAGCGCGTCGGCCTCGGCGCGCAGGTGCAAATCCAGCAGGTCCAGCGCGCGGCGGCAGCGACCGACCCAGGCAGCCAGACGCGGCGCGCCGCGCAACTCGACCAAAAAACGCTCCAGCGCCCGCTCCAACGCGGGCACGCCGCTGGCGGCAAGTTCTTTCTCATCGTTGCGGCGAAGTCCGGCGGCGGCCTGAAGGGCGGAGATATGGAAGAACGGGAAGTCGTCTCGTCCCAAAACTTCGCGGATGCGCCGCCGGTTGGCGCGCTCGACACGGGAGAAGATCGGCTCCCCTTTTTCCTGCCCCTCGCCCATGTCGCGTTTGGTTTGCACGAACACGAACCGGTCGGTGAAGCCGGCGACGTACTGCAAAAAGGTCATCTCACGCTCGCCCATCGGCGGATCAACGCTGACCAGAAACAACGCACCGTCTACCTGTGCCACCTGCCGGCGCGTGATCCGTTCGTGGTCGCGGTGGACGGAGCCGAGGCCGGGCGTGTCCACGAACTCGATCCCGTCGGCGAGCAGCGGGGCGTTCAGTCCGACGCGCACTTCGCGCAAACGGGCCGCCATCTGCTCCTTGCGGGCCGCATCGCGCTTGAAAGAAAACTTGCTCCACAGGTCTGGCTGGCTCAGGTAGGCCGCCAGTTCATCCGGGTCGGCGGCAAAGCGCGCCCCATCGTCGAGCGTCACCTCGATGTGTGGCTCACGCCGGTGATAGAGCGTAGTCACCACGGCGGTGGTCGGCAGGATCGAGGTTGGCAGCAGACCGTCGGTTTTGCGCCCGCCGGGGCGGATTTGGCGTAGCAGCACGTTCATCAGGCTGCTCTTGCCCGTGCTGTACTCTCCGATCACGGCCACGCGGAACACGTCACGCGCGAGCGCGTCGGCCAACTCGCGGCAAACGTCGGCGACCGTGGGCAGGCTCGCCCCGCCGCTGCCCGGTTCGTCTTCCGCGCCCCCCGTTGCGCCATCGCCGCTGCTTACCAGGCCGAACAGGGCCAACCGCGCTGCCGGCAGTGCGGCGATGTGGTTGGCAAGTTGTTGCAGCCGCTCGCGCGACAGGCGAAAGGCCCGAAGCGGAGCGTCAGGAGCGTTCGCTTCGCCGTGCGCCGGCAAAGGCTTGTCAGACATTCGCCTTTTCCTCCTGGCTGGAACGTGCAACGTGCTGCGAGGAGTGGCGCCCGTCCAAAGCATTCAACGCCGCGCGCAGGCGTGCCAGCCGGCGCTTCTCGTCCAGCAGTTCCACCAGGCGGCTACGCGCGGCGGCGGTGTCCCGCGCGTCCGGGTCATCTTGCCGTTGCGTGGCCAAGTGGATGTTCAGGGTGCGGTCATAGGGATCGATCTGGCCGGTGATCTCATCGGCGAGCGCCTGCCAGTCGCCGACAAACCGGGTTTGCAGATCACGCAAAAGGTGCTCAAGCCGTTTCGTGATCGCAGTGCGCATCTCGCCCGCAAGCCGGCTCTGATTGTCGTCGCGTTGCGTGGCATACAGCGACCCACCGATCAGAGCGCCGGCCGCCAATGCGACGGGCGCGGCGATGATTGCCGGCAGGAACACCAGACCGGCGGCGGTGTAAAGGCCAAGCGCGCTGCCTAAGCCGGACGGCACGGCCGCAAGCAATGGGCGGGCTTCGCGCGCGAAAGATAGCCCCACCTCCGGCACGTGAAAAACCGTCCCCGAAGAAATCAGGTCTTCGTTCCACCCACTGCTCGCGTCCGGGCGCTGCGCAGCGGCGGCGGGACTGCATAAGGCACCGACCGTTTGAATAAACGCCTCGCAATCGGCGCGAAGGCTATCCACGAGCGGCTGTACCTCCTGTCGCACCTGCGCGCGGGCCTGCTCGTCGCCCGTTGCAAGGCTGGTTTGTATCTCCCGTTCCAGCGCGGCGTTGTCCTGCTCGCCGGTCGAACGAATGCGCGCCAGCGCCGGCTCCACGCACTCAGACAAGTCGGCGCGCAGGGCGGACAGGCCGCGCGAATAGGCGTCGGCGGCCCGGCGCGGCAGCACGTTAATCTGTGAACGGATGCGAGCGCGCAGATCAAGCGCGCGGCGCACCCCCTCGTCGGCGCGCAACTGTGCTTGGATGGCCAGCAGTTCGGGTTCGCGCGCCGCTTCCTGGAAGTCGAGCGCGGCCCGCGCAGACGCCTGCCATGCCCGCCGCAAGCCGTCCAGCCGCGCCGCCCGCGCGTTTTCTGCCAGGTCCGCACCGGCTTCGCGCCACCATTGGTCGAAGCGGCGAAACCCGCCCCGTCCCTCGTCCGGCACGTCACGTCCGGCGATGAGCACGGCCTGCCAGGGCAGGTCCCCATAGGCTTTCAGTATCGCCTCGGCAGCCTCGGCCAGGTCGTCCTCATCGGCCTGGTCAGCTTTGGTCAACACGAGAACCGGCGCGGCCCCATCCGTGCCCGCCAGGTGCTTGCGCGCCCAAGCCACCTCGTCCGCACCGGTCGGCTGCGTTACCTGGACCGCGAAGATCGCCACGTCCGCACGCGCCATCACCTCCTCGGCGGCGCCGCCGGGAGCAAAAGCGCGGGCGTCGGCGAACAGGAGCGACGAGGCCGCGCCGGGCCTCCCTGATCCTGTGGCCGCGACTTGATGAATTACGGGCTGGCGCAGCAAGTGGTACGCAGGTTGATTCCAGCGCAGATCGTGAAACAGCACGGCCTGCGTCCCCGGCTCGGCCGGTTCGCCCCCGCTCACGCTCGCCCAAAGGCTGCTCTTCCCCCGCCCGGACGCTCCCACGAAGGCGATCACAGGACCCGGCTGCTCCTCGTGTCGCCGGTATGTTTCAAAGGCACGCGAGGTCGCTTCGTCGTGCAGTTCAAGGACCAGTGCGTTCGCCTTCTGGTCATAAACGGAAAAGTTCATGTGGTCTCCTCACCTGTCACGGCCCGGTCTCGCCCCGCCGCGCAACGAAGGCCGCAATCCCGTTCCACAGCCAGAGCACCGCCAGTGGTATGAGGTACACGCCGTCGCGCAGGGTCCATGCGCCCGCTTCCGCGAGCCGCGCCAGCCGACCCAGGCCGCCGTTCATGCCATCAAAATAGGCCGCCGCCATCAGCACGGTGAAGCAGGTCAAGATCAGCCAACGCTGACCTTCCGAGCGCCTGCGAAGCCCCACCGACAAACGGGTCTCCGCGCGTCTCGTCTCTTGCGACAAACGGGTCTCCGCGCGTCCCGTCTCTTGTTGCGCCTCACGCACGCTCGCCTCAATTTGCTGGGCTTCTTTTTCAACGGCCTGAACGCGCGTTCCAAGCAAGTCAGCGCGCTCATCAACACGCTGACGCAGAAGGCGGACCGCCTCGCCAAGCCGGACGGTTTGCTCGTCAGTCCGTTGAAGCAGGAGGCGGCACATTGCGTCAAGTCGCTCTTTGTGCCGTTGCTCCGTCTCCGACAGGCAAGCCTTGGCTTCGTCGGCTGCCTGCCGTAGGTCTTTGTTGACATTCACCTCTAGCCGATTAAGTGCCGTCCGAACTTGTTTTGCTTCGGCCGTGACCGTTTCCGCTGTGCGGGTGGTGGCGGATAGGAGCGGGGCAGACCCGGCTTTGATCTGCGCTTCGACTGCGCTCGTCAGGGCTTGCGTCAGGCGGTTTTCCATCAAGTCCAGACGGGCGTGCGCGGTCAAGATGCCCTGCACGATCTGCGCGAGCAGGCGGTCGCGGTCCACCGGATTCGCCAGTTTCGGGGCCGCGATCTCGTCGGCTAAGGCGTCGAAGGAAGCGGTCCCGTCGCTCATGGAAGCCGCCACTCCGGCAGGGAGGGCAGACTCACATCCAGAGAGCAGGGCAGGTTTCCGTCCGTACCCGCCGGGAAGTGATGGGCAAATACGACGTCAGGGTGCGACGTTGCCTGAAAGGGATCCGTGTGAACCAGCGCTTCTAGCGCGTCCGGAAAACCGTCCCCGTCACGGTCAGGATAAGCGCCCTGGTGAGCAACATCGCCGACGCCCAGGTGGTGGCCGTGCCCGTCGAAGGCGAGGTCGGGGTGGCTCACTGCATCGTATGGATCGGTGCCGAGTCGAATTTCGACGGCATCGCTGAATCCATCGCCATCGGTGTCGGTCGCGTGCGAATGAGGGGTCAGGTGGAGGTGCGCTGCTTCTGCGTCAAAGGGGTGCAGGTCTGCGCCACCGGCCGAATCGAACAGTTCGTGCATTTGCGTCTCCCAACCAGGTGTTACTATAGGCTGGTCGCCATCCAAGGAGGCTTCCGGTTTTCTGATTCTTCGTTCCGCCCGTGCGTGTTTCCTGCGCCGCCGCAAAAAGATTGGCCCGGCCCGCGCCCCGCGTGCTAAAATCGGCCATGCCCACCGACATTGAAATTGCCCGCTTGGTCACGCCCCGCCCCATCGCCGACGTGGCCCGCGAGGCGGGTATCGAAGACGACGAACTCGACTTTTACGGCCGCTACAAGGCCAAGATCAGCCTCGGCCTGCTTGACCGGCTGCGCGACAAACCGAACGGAAAGTTGGTTCTCGTCACCGCTATCACGCCGACCCCGGCCGGTGAGGGCAAGACCACGGTTTCGATTGGCCTGGCGCAGGGCCTGAACCGGATCGGGACGCGATGCGTGGCCGCGCTGCGCGAACCGTCGCTCGGCCCCGTGTTCGGTCAAAAGGGCGGCGCGACCGGCGGCGGCTGGTCGCAGGTGCTGCCGATGGAGGACATCAATCTCCACTTCACCGGCGACCTGCACGCGATCACGGCCGCGAACAACCTGCTCGCCGCGCTTTTGGACAACCACCTTCAGCAGGGCAACGCGCTTGGCATCGAACCGCGCAGCGTGACCTGGAAACGCTGCCTGGACATGAACGACCGCGCGCTGCGCAACGTGCTGACCGGCCTGGGCGGGAAGTCGGAAGGCGTGCCGCGCGAAACCGGCTTCGAGATCACGGCGGCCAGCGAGATCATGGCCGTGCTGTGTTTGGCCGAAAACGTCGCCGACCTGAAAACGCGCCTTGCCCGCATCGTCGTGGGCACGAATACGAACAATGAACCGGTCATGGCCGGCGAACTGAACGCGACCGGCGCGCTCGCCGTATTGCTGAAAGACGCTCTGCGCCCCAACCTCGTGCAGACTATCGAGGGCACGCCGGCCATACTGCACGGCGGCCCCTTCGCCAACATTGCCCACGGCTGTAACTCTATCCTCGCCACGCGCATGGCCCTGAAACTCGGCAACGTGGTCGTGACCGAGGCAGGCTTCGGGGCGGATTTGGGGGCGGAAAAGTTCCTCGACATCAAGATGCGCCAGGCACACCTCGCGCCCGACGCCGCCGTGCTCGTTGCCACGCTGCGCGCGCTCAAGATGCACGGCGGCGTTGCGCTCGCGGAACTGAAAGCCGAAAACGTCGCGGCCGTCGAAGCCGGTTTCGCCAACCTCGCGCGCCATGCCGAAAACCTCCAAAAATTCGGTCTGCCGGTCGTGGTCGCCATCAATCGGTTCGCGCAGGACACGGAGGCGGAAGTTGCCGCCCTGAAGCGGCTTTGCGAGGCGGCTGGCCTGCCGGTCGCGCTCGCCGACGTGTGGGGGGCGGGCGGCGCGGGCACCGAAGACCTGGCCCGCCTCGTCGTGCGAACGCTCGAAACGACGCCCGCGAACTTCCGCCCGCTCTACGCCGACGACCTGCCACTACGCAAAAAGATCGAAACCGTGGCCCGCGAAATCTACCGCGCCGAACACGTCACGTTCCTGCCGGCCGCGCTGAACCGGCTCGCCTACCTGCGCAAACGCGGCTTCGGCAATCTGCCCGTTTGCATCGCCAAGACGCAGTACTCGTTCAGTGACGATCCCGAACGGCGCGGCGCACCTGAGGGCCACACGCTCACGATCCGCGACGCCAAACTCTCGGCCGGGGCGGGCTTCGTGGTCGCCTACGCGGGCACGCTGATGACCATGCCCGGCCTGCCCCGCCGCCCCGCCGCCGAAGGCATTGATTTGGACGAGACGGGCAACATCAGCGGACTGTTTTAACGATGGCGACGCTTCTTTTCGGCGAAACCCGAACGCTGCGCCGCGACTGGCGGATTTTTACCGCGCTGACGTTCTTGCTCTCGTTCGGCTTTTCGCTTTATCTGGGCGTGTTCCAAAATTTTCTGCGCGACGTTCACCAGGTCGGGCCGCTCGGTTTAGGGCAGATGGAGTCGCTGCGCGAAATTCCCGGTCTGCTTGCCGCGCTGACGGCGGGAACGCTGGCCGCCCTTGCCGAGTCGCGGGTGGCCGGGCTGGGGCTGCTGATTACGGGCGTGGGCATCGGGGCGACCGGTGCGGTTCCCGACTACGCCGCGCTGCTGTTCGTGACCATCTTCTGGTCGGTCGGCTTCCATTTGTGGGCGACGGTTCAGGGCGCGATCACGCTCGCACTGGCGAAGGGTGAGGAGGGCGGACGCCATTTGGGCCGCATGGCCGGCGTGGGTTCCATTGCGACCCTGACCGCACTGGGGGCCGCCTGGCTGGTCCGGCAGGCCGCGCCGAACCTGCCTTACACGATCTACTTCTACGTGGCCGGCGCGTGCATCTGCGCGGCGGCCGTGCTCTGCGCGAGGCTCGGCACGCACGCTTCCGGGACCGAGCCGCGCGCCCGGCTGATTTTGCGGCGCGAGTACGGCCTGTTCTACCTGCTCACATTTTTGGAAGGGTGCCGGCGGCAGATTTTTAGCATTTTCGCTTCGTTTGCGCTGATCCTCGTGTATAAAGTCCCGCTCCAGCACATGCTTGCCTTGCAGTTCGTCAACGCGATTTTGATCGCCGTGACCGCGCCGCAGATCGGCAAGATCGTGGACAAACGCGGGCAGCGCGGACCGCTCACGTTTTACAGCGTCGGCCTGATCGTCGTTTTTCTGGGCTACGCCGTCATCCAGAACAAGATTGCGCTGTACGCCCTGTTTTTACTCGACAACGTGCTGTTCTCGTTCGGCGTCGGCTTCACCACCTACCTGCACCGCATTGTGCGCAAGGGGGAACTGACGCCCTGCCTGGCAATGGGCACAACCATGAACCACGTCGCGGCCGTCACGGTCCCGATCGCGGGCGCGTGGCTGTGGCAAACGTCGCACAACTACCAATTACCCTTCTGGGTCGGCGTGTTCGTCGCCGCCGTCGCGCTCGTCGCCAACCGCTGGCTGCCGCACGGCCCGGCCCCGAAACGCGAAATGGACGAAGCCGCCCGGCTGCCCGCCAACATCGAGCGGCCCGTACGCGAAGACGCCCCGGCCGCTACGTTAGTTTAGACGAACGCGAAATCCGTCGGCAGTAGTTAGGTGGGATGTTCATGCCCAGTCACAAAGTTCTAAAAAGTATAGCCCACAATCTGGGACACTCGTTTCTGAGCCCGATGAATTACGGTCTGGATGACTACGTGGTGGAACACCTGTTCAAAGCCGCTCGCGCTGCCGACAAACCATATATTTGCATTGACCTGCTGAACGGCGTCATCGAGCCGCCGGAACTACGAAAGCCTGCTATCCAAGAGGCCGTGGCACGATACCGTGCATGGCTTCCCAGAATGGTACTCAGTCAAGGTTCGTCCCCGGAGTTTGTTCGGTCGGCTCGAATTGACGTTTGCTTCGATTTTAGCAAGGTACACCCGTATCGTTTCGTTCCGCAGTTGACGGCTCCGGTTTACGAGGCGGTGGTTCGTATCGTGGATGACCGAGGCAAAGAGTACGAGTCAAAAATACCGGAGTGGTGGCGCTACGAAGCCGCGCCGGGCGAACGTCAAGCCACGGACGAAAATGTTGCATGAGAATCGTCCTTTTCTCCGACATCCACGGCAACCTGACCGGGCTGAAGGCGGTGCTTGCCTTTCTGGACGCCGAGGGCGGGGCGGACGTGACGTTCGCGCTGGGCGATTTGATTGGCGGCGGGCCGGCCACGGACGAGATCATCGAACTGCTGAGTTCGCGTGGCGTCCGCATGGTTCGCGGCGATAGCGACACCGAGGAAAAGTGGCTCGGTCTGATTCGCAAGGCGACCGACGCCCCCGGCACGACCCGCTCCACCGTCGCCCACTATCAAGCCACGCTCGACTGGATACGAACGCATCTTTCGCCGCGGGGTCGCGCTTTTCTCGATGCCCTTCCCGTTTCCGAAACGCTGGAGGTTGCGCCGGGCAAGCGTTTGTACGTCTGCCACGCCTCGCCGCGCGGCCCGCACGACCGCGTTTGTGGGGCGGAAAACACCGCCGCGATTCTGCGCGACGTTTACGGAAACGTTGCGGCCGACGTGATCGCCTTCGGCCACGCGCACACGCCCTACGTGCGCCTGCTCGACGGCCGTCTGTTCGTCAACGTGGCGAGCGTCGCCTTTCGGCCGGACGCGACCAGCATGGTGACGCTGCTCACCTGTCAGGACGAGCAGTGGATCGTGGAGCAGCAGGCCGTTTGCTACGATGCGGCCGAAGAGGAACGTTTGATGGACGAGCGCGGCGTGCCGAGGGATTAAAATCCCTCGCTCGGTAAAGCGTCCGTCCTCCGGACGGTTCCTATCACGACCGTTGTGCCTGTTCTTCCGTCCGGCAGGACGGTCGCACTTCGGAGCGAGGGATTTCAATCCCTCGGAACCTCAGGCCGCGCCCTCGCCGTCGTCGCGCCAATCGGGGTTGGTGAGGCCGGTTAAAACGTGGTCTTCCCAGCGGCCGTTGATTTGCAGGTAGTCGCGCGCGTAGCCCTCGACCACGAAACCGAGCCGCCGGAGCAGTTTGCCGCTGCGCTCGTTGCGCGGAAGGTAGTTCGCACTCACGCGGTGCAGGCGCAGGTCGGAAAAGGCGTAGGCGAGAACGGCCCCAAGCGCCTCGAACATCAGGCCGCGCCCCTGCTCGGCTTCGCCCAAGCCGTAGCCGAGCGTGGCGAACTGGGCCACGCCGCGCACGACGTTGGACAGGCCCGCGTTGCCGACGACGACGCGCTCGCCCCGGTCGGAGGCCAAACGGTCAAAGAGGAAAAAACGGCAGGAGCGGTCCTGGGAAAACTCGCCGTGCGTGTGGGCGATCTGCCGCCGCCAGAAGGCTTCCGTGTAAAAGGCGTCCGAGCGCGCCGGCTCCCACGGCGAGAGGTGAACGCGGTTCGTTTCGTAGTAACGCACGAGAGCGTGGGCGTCGGCGATTTCGGGCAGGCGTAAAACGAGGCGCGACGTAATCAGATGAGGAGCCTTGGGCGGCATGGTGGTAAAAACCTGCCGCTGATTTTACCCGGTGCGACGGCACGGGCACGAGACGGGCAGGAAATCGGGGCGGCGGCGGTCAAATTGAGCACGCTTACTACGGGCGACGCCGCGCTGCCGCGACCGCCGGACAGAAGCAGCGTCGAGAAAGCTCACCGGTTATGTATGCCCTCCTGAGGATCAGTCCCCTGTACGCGAGCGGGCTGTGCGCACTCGGCAGCGCCGTGTGCCTGATGCTCGCGGTCCGCAACGTTTTTGCGGGCAAGCAACGAAAACAGCCGCAATGGAGGGTGGACGCGCCGACAATCGGGGCAAACCTTTTTGCGTTTTTGGGTGTGCTACTCGCCTGGCCCGGCGCAATCGAAAGTACTCACCGTTCCGCGCTGTACGCGATGCTGTGCTATTCGTTCTGGTTCTGGCCGGATTGGGCACGCCACATGCTTGACCCGCACCTTCGGCATGTCCCCGCCGGCGTCCGGCTGCGTTTGAGCGTGGCGCTGTTCGGCCTGGGCGGACTGCTTACCCTGCTCGCGCTGATCGCCTTGACACGCCAATTTATCTTCCCCAGCGCGGTTGTGGCCGGGCTGGTGGGGTTGAGTCTGGCAACGGTCGCTTTTTTGGGAATGCTTTACGTCTGGCTGTCCGCGCTGCTGCTTCCCGTGGAGCCGGCCGACACGCCCGACGATTTGGACGATTTGGACGACGCGCCGTTGAACCGCGAAAAACAACTGCGAGAGCGGCGCTGGTTCTGGCGGGGGCTTGGGGCGCGAGTCGCCGCCCTGCTTCTTTTCGCGCTCGCCGCGTGGGGCGTATGGTCGCTGACCGCCTCCAACGAAGCGAACCGAAGCCTTGTCTTGGCGAGCGGGTTCCTTTTTGCGCTGGTCGCCTACGTTGTGGTAATCGGGGTGGACTTGCGCAGCGAAGCGGAACGCACAACAAGCCGGGCCGCCCCCACGCCCGGCGGCGCCGCACCAGCCGCCGGCCTGAGCAGGAACGGCGTTCTTCGCCACGGCAACGAGAATGGAAGCAAAGAAGGCCGCCCTGCCGTTTCGCCGGAGACGCGGACCTAACGTCGCCGCGCCGGTCCTTTTCAGTACGCCCCCAACTCTTCCAGGCGCTCGTCGTCAATGCCGAAATGGTGGGCGAGTTCGTGAAGCACGGTACGGCGTATTTCGGCGCGCAGTTTTTCCTCGTTGGGGAAGTCATGGGCGAGCGGGCGGCGAAAAACGGTGACGAGGCTGGGCGGCGTGGGCGTTTCACCGCCGCCTTGGGCCAATCGTTCCGGCACGCTCACGCCCTCGTACAAACCGTACAACACGTCGCGGGGCCGCAGCCTTAAAGCGCGTCGCTGGCGCAGCGACGGCACCGGCAGCGTGGTGACGTGGACGGTGTCCAGATAGCGCCGGAACGGTTCGGGCACGGCATCGAGCGCGTCGGCGACCATCTGCTCGAAGGCGGCTTTATCGTCCATGCTTCTATTTTGCCGGCACGGCGAACAAACAAGAAAAGCCCCGCCGGGTGCAAACTCGGCGGGGCTTTTTCGTCGTCGGCTACTCGCCTTGCAGGTCTTTGTATTCTTCGAGCCAGGCCATCTGGATGGCTTCTAATTTGCCTTCGTTGGATTTTTGCGGGTCGTCGCCGAAGTCGGGAACGTCGCTGACGACCATTTTGAGCAGGTCGGTGAAGCGCACGGTCAGCGGGTCCGTGTCGGGATATTTTTCGCTCAGCGCAATGGCGATGTCTTCGGCGTCGTCCCAGCCGATCTTGGGCATGTCTTTATCTCCTTGATGTTCAGGCGGCGACGGCGATCTGACGGGCGAGGCGGCTGGGTTCGGGAACCGGGTCGCCATCGAGACGCAGCCCTTCGATGTGGAATTCGATGGCCTCGCGGATCAACTGCTCGGTTTCCTCGAAGGTCTCCCCGGCCGCGATGCAGCCGGGCAGGTCGGGAACATACGCGCCCCAACTCGTCGGCCCCTGCTCAAAGATGACCACGTACTCCTTCATGGCTTATCCTTCCAGCCTGCCTGCATGTAGATGGAATCGAGCGTACCGACGGGCACGTCGGTTCCCGGCCGCCCCGCGACGGTAACGGCGCCGGGTTTCGTCGCGTGCTTGAGTTGGCGGTGACTACCTCGCTGCCGCGCGACGTACCAACCCTCGTCCACGAGCCGTTTCAGCGCACGTCGCGCACCTTCATTGTAGCCCAGCCGTTTCGGGAACGTAAGCGCGGACGAGGGCGAGCAACGCGGCTTGGTCGTGGAAGCCGACGAGCCGGGCGCGCTCCCGGCCGCCGACGAAAAGCAGGGTGGCGGGCACGGCGCGCACGTCGAAGCGTTCGGCGGCTTCGCGTTCCTCGTCCACGTTCAGGGTGAAGACGCGCGCCTGCCCGCCCAGGGCTTGCTTAACCTTCGCCAGTTCGGGCGCGAGTCTTCGGCACGGGCCGCAGCGCGCGGCCCAGAACTCAACCAAAACCGGCACGGGCGATTGTAAAGCGTCCTCGTCGAATGAGTCGGCGTTGATGGCTTCGGGTTCGCCGGGCAGGTGCGCGATGAAGCCGAGTTCGTCGGCGTGGATGCGGCTCATGCGGGCAGGCCGTCCAGGAAGTTGAGGACGAGGGCGGCGAGCGCGGCCGGCTCCTCCAGGTGCGGCAAGTGGCCGGAGCCGGGCAGCGCGGCGAACTGCGCGCCCGTGATTTTCTCGGCAACGTCGCGCTTCAGGGTTTCCTCGTCGCGTACGGTGTCCCGCCCGCCCGCGACCACGAGGGTCGGAACGCTGATGCGGGCAGCGGCATCCGGGAACGGCGCGTCGCGCATGGCGTCAATCCAGCCGTTCCAGGCGGCGGGGGCGGCGCGCAGACCGTCCTCGACGAGCTGCGAAAGGTCTTCGGACGCCAGCGGGTGAGCCGCGAGGCCAGCGCAAAAGGCTTCCACCTTCGCCTCGTCGCTGCGCGCGGCGCGCTGAGCCGTCTTCTTTTCCTCCGGCGTCGGGGGCGTGACGAGCGGCGTGGGCGCGACGAGGACGAGGCCGGCAAGGCCGGTGGGCTGCCGGGACGCAACCAATTGGGCGATCTTACCGCTCATCGAGTGGCCGACGAGAACGTAGTTATTGAGCGTGAGCGCGTCGGCGAGGGCGAGCACGTCATCGCCGAACTGCTCGCAGGTGTAGCCGGCTGCGGGTTTGTCCGAATCGCCAAAGCCTTTCAGGTCGGGCGCGACGAGCCGCACGCCGCCGCCGAGCAGCAGGGCGTCGGCGAGCGGCTCCCAAACGCGGCTGCTGTTGGGCCAGCCGTGGAGCAAAAGCAGCGTCCGCTTGTTAGCCGGGCCGGGCGCGTCACCTTGCCACAGGCGAACGTGGAGGCGCGTGCCGTCGGGGGCTGAAACGTCGGTGGTCAATTCTTTCATGGGGTGTTCTGGCGTCGCCCGCCGGGGCTAATGAACGATGGGTTCGCCCTCGTGGGACACGGCCCGGTCTTCTTCGCTCCATTTGCGGAAGCCGCCGGTCATCGAGTGGACGTTCGCGTAGCCCATTTGGCGCAAACTGTCGGCGGCAAGGGCGGAGCGGTTGCCGCCTCGGCAGTAGAGCACGATTTCCTGGTTGTTGTCGGGCACCTCGTCGGCGATGTGGTATTCGAGGATGCCGCGCCCGATGCCGCGCGCGTGGGGCAGATGGCCGGCCCGGAACTCGTCCTGTTCGCGCACGTCAATCAGCACGCCGGGCCAGGCGGGGTCGGCGATGCGCGCTTCCACGTCGGTCGTGGTCGTTTCGGCGATGCGGGTTTTGGCGTCGGCGCACAGGTCGTCGAAGGTTTTGGCGAGCGGCATGGGGGTTCACGGTTCTTTCCGGTGATCGGGGACGAAAAGCAGGAAGTCGGCCTCGTTTCTCCATTTACCCGCGTCGGCGCGGGCGAGATCACCCAGAACGGGCACGATCTTGACGAGGGCGAGGCGCGGGGCGGGAACGGGCCGCCGCCACAAGACGCGGGCGGGGATGCCCAACCCGGCATCCAAGTGGAAGGCTCCGCTGACGTGCAGAACGCGGCGGCCGGTTTCGAGGGCGCGCGCGACGCTTTCGGCCATCGTGTCGTCCTTGAGGCACTGAGCCTCGTAGAAGCGGCGGATCGCGGCCTCGTCGAGGGTCGGCCCGCCGTGGCCCTCGCCGATGATGGATCGGAAGCGCGAAAAATAAGCGTCGTCAGGCGCGTTCGTAAAGGCAGCGGCGAGCGGTTTGTCTTTTTCGGGCAGTTTGGTAAGCGCGGCCGTGGCTCCATTCTGGCTTGCGTCACGGGCGATGCCCCTCGGCACGTTCGAGCCGATAACGGGAAAGCGCCGCGCGCGGGCGTACTCGATGAGCGGTCGGTAATCGGTTTTGTAGTTCGACCAGAGGCGGACGGCCTTCGCCAACTGCGCCTCGGTGCTGCGACCGGCGAGGTAGTCGTCGAGGGCATTTTGGCCGTCACGCTCGAACATTTCCATTGCGAGCGTCAGTTTTGGCCCCCAGCGTTCGTGCAGGTTTTCAAGCAGCCAAAGTTCGGCCTGGTGCGTCTCCGGGTCGTCGTGCTCCTCTCCGACAAACACGGCCTCGGCAGACGCAAGGCATCGGAAAAAGTCCTCGTAACCGACGGCGCGGCCGGCGCGCGTGTCATGGACGCGCCAGAATGACGCAGCGGCGCGGGCAGTCGGGAGTGCGAGGACGGCGGCGGTGAGCAATACGGCGCGACGCGAAAGGGTCACGGGGTCGCCGTTTCTTCTTGCCCGGCCGGGGCGAAGAAGCCAGCCGCGGCCAGCGTGTCCCACCACAAGGAACGAATGGCGTGCGCCCCCCAGGCGTTCGGCTCGATGGTGCCGCATAGCCACAAGTTGCGGTTCGGCGGATCGGCGTCGGGGTTGGCCGGGTCGCCGGCAAGAAGGGCGTGGCCCTTGAAGCGGGCGTGGATGTCGGCCACGAGCGCGCCATGTTCGCCGGCCAGGGCGGCCAGGGTTTCGTTGAAGCGGGCGATCCAGTCGCGCGCGGACGGCCACGGGAGCAGGCCGAGCCGAGCGGTGTCGCCGGTTTCGTCGCTGGGATCGTAGATGGTTCCGATAAGCAGAGGCGCGGTGGGCGTCATTCGGGCGCGCAAATCGTTCAGGATGGCGTGGCCGTGTTCCCACAAGGCGCGTCGGGCGGCGTGGGCGGCCTGGTCGTTGCCGTAGGCTTGAAGCAGGTCGTTGCCGCCCACGGTGAGGGTGACGAGGGAGGGCCGCACGTTCATTTCTTTCAGGCGCGGCAACTGGACGTAGCGGACGGTTGCGGCCGTGCCGCCGTCCTGGGCGAGCGGGATCAGGCGTGCGCCGGGCAGGACCGAAACGAGGTCGCGGCCAGCCCAATCGGGAAAGTCAGTGGCGCGGTTTTTGAGCAGCAGGGCGGGCGCGCCCCGGCCCGGCCCGCCCGCGTAGGCGTCAATGCTGACCGAGTCGCCGAGCGACACGTAGTATTTGGGCGCGCTCGCCATCGTCATCAGTTGCATGACGGCGTTGGTTTGCTACGCATCGGGGCGCTGCTCGCGCAGCCGTTCGTCGAGGGTTTCGCGGGCTTGATCGAGGGTCTTGCCGCCCACGAGTTCGCGGGCCAAGCCGCTCATCGCCACTTCGGCCAACGGGCGCGCGGTGGTCTCGAAAACGTCAAGGGTTTCGCGCAACGTGGAATGGTCGGTCGCGTTTTGGCGGACGTTTTGCAATGTGGCGAGCGCGGCCTCGATCTTTTCACGCAGAGCCGGGTCAAGCGTGTCGCCATAGTCGCGCAGGAGTTTGACGCCGCCGTTGATCGCGGCGTCGGCCTCGTTGCGCATGTCGGCGAGCATTCGGGCCGAAAAGTCCGCGTCGGCGTGAACGAACGAGTCGCGCACCATGGTTCGTACCTCGTTTTCGGCCAAACCGTAAGAAGGCTTGACGCGCACCTGCTGGGACGCGCCGGAGCGTTTTTCCTTCGCCGACACGCTCAAGATGCCGTTCGCGTCCAGCAAAAAGGTGACTTCGACCAGGGGGATGCTCGCGGGCATCGGCGGAATGCCGGTCAGGTTGAATCGGGCGAGGGAGCGGTTGTCGCGCGCCATTTCGCGCTCGCCCTGGACGACGTGGATGTCCACGGCGGTCTGCCCGTCCACGCTCGTCGTAAACTCTTCGGTCGCGCTGGCGGGGATTTTGGTGTTGCGAAAAAGAAGTTTTTCGACCGCGCCGCCCATGGTTTCGATGCCGAGGGAGAGCGGCGTCACGTCGAGGAGAAGCATGTCGGTCCGGCCGCCCGCGAGGATGTCGGCCTGAATCGCGGCTCCGAGCGCGACCACCTCGTCGGGGTTCAGGTCGGCGCGCGGCGGTTTGCCGAACAGGTTCTCGACCGCGCGGCGCACGGCCGGCACGCGCGTCGAGCCGCCTACCAGAACGACCTCGTCAATGTCGAGCGGCGTCAGGGCCGCGTCGGTAAGCGCCTGGCGGCAGGGCGCGAGCGTACGTTCGACGAGCGGGGCGATGAGGGTTTCGAATTCGTCCCTGGTGATGCCGCGCCGGAACCGGTCGCCGCCGGACAGTTCGAGGGCCACGTCGCAGGCTTGGTGTTCGCTGAGCCAGCGTTTGGCGGCCTCGGCGGCAAGGCGGGCGCGGCTGCGCGCGGCCGCGTCCGGGTGCGCGTCGCCGGCCTCGGAAAGCAACCGGGCGGCGAGGGCGTCATCAAAATCGTCGCCGCCGAGGTGAGTGTCGCCGCCGGTCGCCAACACCTCGAAGATGCCGTCGGACAGGCGCAGCAGCGAAATGTCGAACGTGCCGCCGCCCAAATCGTACACGGCAATCGTCGCGTTTTGCTTGTTTTGCAGGCCGTAAGCAAGGCTTGCCGCCGTGGGTTCATTGACGATGCGCACGATTTCCAGGCCCGCAATGCGGCCCGCGTCCTTTGTCGCCTGCCGCTGCGCGTCGTTGAAATAGGCCGGCACGGTCACGACCGCTTTTTCAACCGAGTGGCCCAGATGGGTCTCCGCCCGCCGCCGCAGTTCGCGCAGAACAACGGCCGCGACTTCCGGCGGCGACACGACCTGCCCGCCCGCGCCCAGGTCAATGCGAACGGATTCGGCAAATTGCGGATCGTTTGAAAGGTTGTAGGAAAGCGTCGCGCGCTCGGCCTTCGCGTCGGCCGCGCCTTTGCCCATCAAGCGTTTTGTGGAATACACCGTGCGCGCCGGTTCCGAGGAAAGGCGCCGCTTCGCCGCCTCGCCCACGACGACCGGCGCGCTTTTCTCGAAGGGAAAATAAACGACCGAGGGAAGCAAGTGGTGACCGTGCTCGTCGCCCAGCACGACCGGCACGCCGCGCTCGGTCAGGGCGACAAGCGAATTCGTCGTGCCCAAATCAATGCCGATAATCGTTGTCGTCAGGGAAGGTTCCGCCGTTTCTGCCATGAACGTAGTTTACCCGGCGGGCGTGTTACAGGCCGGAGCCTGCCGGCTTTTCGCCTTTCAGCAGGAGGTCAACGCGCGCGCCGCCGCGCTCGGCGGTAACGGTCAGCACGGCGTAGGAAAGGCGCGGCCCGGCCTGATTCCCGGCAAGGCGCAAAGTCGCCCGGCCGCGCGGGCCGGCGATGGGAACGGTCATTTCGGCCGCCTCGACGCCGTTGCGGCGCTGCGTCATCGAGCCTTTGAGCCGGCCGCGCGCCTGGATGGGCCGGCCGAGCAGCCGCACGACCTGAGGGTCGCTTTGGGCGCGGCGCAGGGCTTCCTGATACAGCGGCGCGCGCCGCAGCGCTGTCGTCAGCCCGGCGAGCAGCAGCGAAACGCACAAAATGCCCAGGAGCAGCGGGAACAAGCAGCCCAAAACGGGCACGAACCAGCGCCAGCTGCGCCTCCACCAAATGATCCCCGGTGGGGCGGGCGCGGTCACGGGGCGGCGAGCGTCTTGTCGAGGTTGGTCAGCACGCGGCGCAGGTAGCCGCGCGTGCCCACGACCTGCGCGAGTTCGTCCAGGACTTTTTCCCGGTCCGCTCCGGCCGCCGCGTCGTCGTAGCGCGTGAACAGGCCGCGAAGCCGAGACGACATCGCCGCATAAGCGGCCTGGAAGTCGTCTTTAGCGGCTTCGAGCGCGGGCCGCAGACGGTCCAGGGTGGCGGCGTCCTCGTCCATGTGGGCCTCCTGATATTCCATCAAGGCTTCTTGGAGTTCGAGGACCTGGGCGAAAAGTTCCTGGGGCGGCTTCTGGTCCCTGGCGTCGTCGGGCCGCGCGCCGCGCTCGCGCCGCAGCAGGTACTCGGCGCGAGCGAACGGGTCGCGCAAGGTCCGGTAGGCGTCATTGACGAGTGCGGCGTTTTGCAGCGCGATGGTCTGCGTGGCCGCGTCCGCGACGCCGAATCGGTCCGGGTGGAAACGACGCGACAGTTCGTGAAAACGGCGCGTGAGCCGCGCGTCGTCAGCGGCCACGGGCACGGCCATCAGGTCGAAGTAACTCGCGCTCGGCGATAACGGGTCCAGCGTTTCAGCGGCCATGCTTGCTTGCGCGCTTTACTTTGCGGTGAACGAGGTGCCGCAGCCGCAGGAGCGAACGGCGTTCGGGTTCTCGAAAACGAAGCCGCCTTCCATCAAGTTCTTGATGTTGTAGATAAGCGTCGTGCCCTTCAGGTACAGCGCGGACTTGTGATCCACGACTACGTGGAGGTCGCCCACCATCCACGTTTTGTCAAATTCGGGGTCCACGTCGGCCGGGTCGTCAAACGCGATCACGTAACTCAGGCCGGAGCAGCCGCCGCCCTTGACGCCCAAGCGCAAAAACTTGCCCTCGGCGTTCGTTTTCGCCATTTGCCGCCGAACCTGTTTAATCGCCCCTTCGGTCAGTTGAACGACCGGTTCGGCCCCGGCGCGCACTTCGGATTCCGCTATCGCCATCTGCTTGTCTCCTTCAAAACGACGGGCGCGCGTGCGTTGCCACACTCGCGCCCGTGATTAAACTTCGCCAAACGTGCCGCGCGTGCGCGCGCCCTTAGACGGCGGCCGTTTCCGGAACGATTGCGCTCTTCACGCCCTGCTTGGCCTGGTAGTCGTGGATGGCCGCCTTGATGGCGTCCTCGGCCAGCACCGAGCAGTGAATCTTGACCGGCGGGAGCGCGAGTTCCTGCACGATCTCGGTGTTACGAATTTGAAGGGCCTGGTCAAGCGTCTTGCCTTTGACCATCTCGGTCGCCAGGCTCGACGACGCGATGGCCGAGCCGCAGCCGAACGTTTTGAACTTGGCGTCCTCGATCACGCCCTGCGCGTTGATCTTGAGTTGCAGTTTCATCACGTCGCCGCACTCCGGCGCACCCACAATCCCCGTCCCGACGCTCGGATCGCTCTTGTCGAACGAACCGACGTTGCGCGGGTTTTCGTAGTGCTCGATGACTTTTTCGCTGTATGGCATTTTCTTTTCCTTCCAATCCAGATGTTTGTTACGTTCACCGTTCCGCGCGGACCAACTTACGAATTCACGGGTCGCAGAATTACCGTGAAACCTGGCCGTGGCTCCTGGGTATTCCAGGAATCTTCCAGGTTTTGCAAACTCTCGGAAACTTCGAGCACGGACCGCGGCGACAGGAGCGCGGCGCTCCATGACGCCCAGCGCAGGAGCAGGCTTATTCGGGAAACACAGGCACTTAGTGGGCGGCCCACTTCACGGTGGCGAGGTCCACGCCCTCCTTGGCGAGTTCGTAGAGCGGACTCATCTCGCGCAGCCGGTCCACCTCCTTGATAACCCGGTTGACCACGTAGTCAATCTCTTCCTCGGTCGTGAAGCGGCCCAGGCCGAACCGGAGCGAGGAATGGGCGAGCTCGTCGCCGACGCCAAGCGCGCGCAGCACGTAGGAGGGTTCGAGCGAGGCCGACGTACAGGCCGACCCGGATGAGAGCGCGACGTCCTTGAGACCCATCAGCAAACTCTCACCCTCGACGTAGTTGAACGAAATGTTCATGTTGCCGGGCAGCCGCCGGGTGGCGTGGCCGTTGACGTACGTTTGGTCAATCGCGTCCATGATGCCCCGCCGCAATTTCTCGCGCAAATACGTTAGCCGCTCGGTTTCTGCCGGCATCTCTTCGAGGGCGAGTTCGGCCGCGCGACCGAAGCCGACGATGCCCGGCACGTTCAGGGTGCCCGACCGGAAGCCACGCTCGTGGCCGCCGCCGTCCATCTGCGCGGTCAGGCGCACGCGCGGGGACCGGCGCCGAACGTACAGCGCGCCCACGCCCTTCGGCCCGTACACTTTGTGCGCGGTCAGCGAGGCCAAATCCACGTTCATCTCGTTGACGTCAAGGGGCACCTTGCCGAACGCTTGAACGGCGTCGGTGTGGAACAGCACGCCGCGCTCGCGGCAAATCGCGCCGATGGCCTTGAGGTCCTGCAAAACGCCGATTTCATTGTTCGCGGCCATGACCGACACCAGCACGGTTTTGTCGGTGATGGCGTTTTTTAATTCGTCCAGGTCAAGCAGGCCGTCTTTTTGCACGGGCAGGTAGGATACGTGCTTGCCGTCCTTTTCGAGCCGCTTGCAGGCATCGAGGACCGCTTTGTGCTCGGTCTCGACCGTGACGACGTGGTCGCCCTTGTCCGCATACATCTCGGCCACGCCCTTGATCGCCAAATTGTCCGATTCGGTCGCGCCCGACGTGAAGATGATTTCCTTCTCGTCCGCGCCGACGATGTGGGCGACTTGGGCGCGGGCGCGGTCCACGCCCTCCTCGGCCGCCCAGCCGAACGAGTGGCCGCGCGAGGCCGAGTTGCCAAAGTTTTCGGTGAAAAAGGGAAGCATCGCCTCAACCACGCGCGGGTCCGTGCGGGTCGTGGCGTTGTTATCCAGGTAGACCGGGGTTTTCACGCTCATGGGTGTTTGCCTTGTTCTAAAAGTTCAAAAGTTAGTTGGCGTTCGCCGCCGCGACGCCGGCCGAATCCAGCACGCGCAGGCGCAGGCCGCCGGCCGGCTCGGATCGCCCGATAAACGGCGTGGGGCGGCATATTTCTTCAAGCGTCATGGTGCGCAGCAGGCGGGTCATCTCGTCCTGAATGCGGGCGAGCGGCTCGCGCAAATGGCAGTGCGCGCTTTGGGCGCAGCCGTCCGCGCCGTTCGCGTCCCAGCACTGCGCGATGGCGAACGGCCCGTCCACCGCCTCCAAAACGTCAGCAACCGTGATCGCCGACGCTTCACGCCCCAGGCGGTAACCGCCCGTCGGACCGGCGACCGAGGAAATGAGCCGGTGCCGGGCCAGCGTCTGCATGATCTTGGCAAGAAGTTCGGCCGGGATTTCGTGGCGTGCGGCGATTTCGCGCGGCCCGATTAAGCGATCCCGCCCCTCGGCGCCCAGGTAGGATAAAGCGAGCAGCGCATAGTCGGCTTTTTTCGTGAAGGTAAACATCGCTTTTCGCTGCTTTTCGCTCGCCCAAACGCCGCGCTTCATGTAAAAACAGCAACGGCGACCAATACGGTCGCAGTTCCTGATTATTGTACCGACACGGGCCGGCAGTGTCAAGACAAGCGGGAATGGTTCCCGCTTTCGCGTAAATCAACCGCGCCGCGTAAAAAAACTGCCCACGACGCGGAACATGCGCGCGGCGCTGGTCGTCGGAAGCGCGATGAACGCGCGCTGGGACGAACGTAGCGAGCAAACGCGTCGTGCCGCCGGTCGGCGCTGCGGGAGTGTGTTCGCGCATGGGCAGGGCGAGCAGCGACGTGGTTGCACCGGGCAAGCGTCGCGTGCTATAATCTTGCCACGGAAACGACACGTAAAAATGGGCCGGCATGTCTCTCGACGAGCCGGTATTCGCGCCTCTTATTCTTTATTTCTGGCGCTCACCCCATCGTTTACCGGCGTCACTCATTACCGGGTGGCGCGTACTCGCCCGGAAAGGCGTGGGTTCATTCCCTGCGACCGCTTCCTTTCTTTCCGGACCCACCGCGCTTGCGGCAACAGCGCGACGCACGGCGGTAACCTCAGCCGCTATCTTCATCTGGTTTACCGGAAGCCTTTTTCCTGACTGCCCCCGTGGGGTTCCCGGCTTCCGTTTCGAGGTTTACACGCCCGTTCGTTTGTTCGCAGCATCCGGATGTTTTTCGCGCCTCGGCGTTTTTCGAGGACGAAATGAAAACTGACGGCAAGCATTGTCGCAGCACCCGCGCGCGGGGAGGAGTAGCAAGTTAATGGCTTCGGTACGTAAAGGGATCGCCGAGATCCTGCAAGACAAGGGATTGGTTACCCCGGAACAGCTCGCACAGGCGCGTGACGTTCAAAAAAACGCGCCCGGCGATTTGGGACGGATTTTGGTTGACTTAGGATTCGCAACCGACCGTGACATGGTTCAGTCAAAGGCCGAGGCTGAAGGAATTCCCTTTATTGACCTCATCAAGTACCAGCCTGAGGCATCCGCGATCAACGTCGTTCCCCAAAATATTGTCACCAAATATAATGCTCTGCCTGTCCGCAAGGACGGGCAGAACCTGTTTGTTGCGATGATTGACCCGCGCAACGTGGTCGCCGTGGACGACATCCGCATGGCGTCGCGCTGCAATGTTCGGCCCATGATGGCCGTGCCCGGCGACCTTGAAGACGCCATCGCCAAGGCGTACGCGGGTTCGGGCGGGTCCGGCGTCACCGCCGTCGCGCCCATGTCCGGGGGCAGCGGTGCGGGCGGCGGCATGGCCGGCGGCAACCTGGCCGCGCTTATCTCCGAATACGGTCCGGTCGCCGGCGGCGGCGACGACGACGAGCAAAGCGACAGCGCGGCGGCCGAGGCCGCGCCCATCGTGCGCATGGCGAACGCCATCATTGTTCAAGCCATCGGCAGCGGCGCGTCCGACATCCACATCGAACCGGACCGGCGCAACCTGCGCGTGCGGTGCCGTATTGACGGCGTGCTGCACGAGGTCATGACGATCCCCAAGCACATCATGGCTCCGCTGATTTCGCGCTACAAGATCATGGCGGACATGAACATCGCCGAGCGGCGCGTGCCTCAGGACGGCCGCATCCCGGTGCGCAACGAGGGCAAGGACTACGACATGCGCGTGTCCTGTTTGCCCTCCTTGTACGGCGAAAAGATCGTCATGCGGATTTTGGACAAGTCGTCTGTTCTGCTCGGCTTGAACAAACTGGGCTTCACGCCCGACGTTCAGGCGCAGATGGAGGACATGGTCATCCAGCCGAACGGCATGTTCCTCGTGACCGGCCCGACCGGGTCGGGAAAAACGACCACGCTGTACTCGGTTTTGCACAAGATCAACTCGGTTGAAAAGAACATCATCACGGTCGAGGACCCCATCGAGTACCAGCTGGGCGGCATCACGCAGGTCGGCGTTAACAAAAAGGCGGGCCTGAACTTCGGCAACGCCCTTCGCTCGTTCTTGCGCCAGGACCCGGACATCATCATGGTCGGCGAAATGCGCGACCTGGAAACCGCTGAAATCGCCATCGAGGCCGCGCTCACCGGCCACCTGGTGTTGTCCACGCTCCACACGAACGACGCTTGTTCGGCCACGATCCGCCTTTCCGACATGGGCGTCGAGCCGTTCCTGATCTCGGCGACCATTATCGGCGTTCTCGCTCAGCGGCTCGCGCGCAAAATCTGCATGAATTGCAAGGAGCCGTATAAGATCAAGGCCGAGGAACTGCGCCGCTTTGGCTACCCCGATGCGACCGAAAACCCGGATGCGGAAGTGACGCTGTTCAAGGGGCGAGGATGCGACATCTGCAAGGGCACGGGCTACAAGGGACGCCTGGGCTTGTACGAACTGATGCGCATGAACGAAGAGATCGCCGAACTCGTCGTGCGCCGCGCGCCGCTTGGCGACATCAAGGAAGCCGCGCGGGCAAACGGAATGAAAGAAATGCGCGAGGATGGCCTGCGCAAGGTTCTTGAAGGCATCACGACGCCTCAGGAAGTCATGCGCGTCGTCTTCACGGCGGGCTATTAAACCGTCCGGCGCAGAAACGAAAGACCCCGAAAAATACCATGTCCATTCCCGTTCCTCCCGCCCCCCCCGCGCCGAGCGTACCCAGTCTGTCCGGCGACGGCGGCGAAAATCAGCCCCAACAGCAGCGGGCGGCCAGCCGCGCTCGCTCGCTCGAAGACACGCACATTGACGAACTGCTTCAGTTGGTCATCAGCAAGGGCGCGTCCGACCTGCATGTCGCGGTCGGTCTGCCGCCGGTTCTGCGCGTGGACGGCAAGCTCGCCCAGGCGAACTACGAGCCGTTTTCGCCGCAAACGTCGCAGCGCATGACCTACGACATCCTGACCGACGAGCAAATTCAGAAGTTCGAGTCCACGTTCGAGCTCGACTTTTCCTATGCCCTCGGCCGGGCCGCGCGGTTCCGCGTCAACTTGTTCCGAGACAAGGGCACGGTCGCGGCGGCCTTTCGAATCATTCCGACCAAGATTCCGACCATTCAGGACCTGGCCCTGCCCGCCGTGGTCGAGAAGTTGACCCACGTCACGCGCGGCCTGATTCTCGTGACCGGCCCGACCGGAAGCGGCAAATCCACCACGCTCGCGGCGATGATCAACTCGATTAACTTGACGCGCTCCGAACACATCATCACGGTTGAGGACCCCATCGAGTACCTGCACAACCACAAGATGTCGGTCATCAATCAGCGCGAACTTGGACAGGACACGAAGGCGTTCCCCAACGCGCTGAGGGCCGCCCTGCGTGAAGACCCGGACGTGATTCTTATCGGCGAGATGCGCGACCTGGAAACCATGCAGATGGCCGTTTCCTCGGCCGAAACCGGCCACCTTGTTTTCGCCACGCTGCATACCAATTCGGCGGCGACAACGATTGACCGCATCGTGGACGCCTTTCCGCCTGGCCAGCAGGAGCAAATCCGGCTTCAGCTGTCGAACAACCTTCAGGCCGTTTTGTGCCAACAGCTGCTGCCGCGCAACAACCAGACTGGCCGCGTCTGCGCGCAGGAGATCATGATCGCCACGCCCGCCATCCGCAACCTGATTCGTGAGGCCAAAGCCCACCAGATTACCTCGATGATCCAAACGTCGGGCAACATCGGAATGCAAACCATGGACATGTGCCTGCGCGATCTGGCCATGAAGGGGCAGATTTCGCGCGAAATGGCGCTGACCCGCGCGATGAACCGCACGGACCTGGAAAACATGCTGATGCAGGCCGAGATGGCCGCTGCCTCCTCGAACCCGAACGACGCGCGCATTCGCCGAATGTAACAAACGCTACCTAAGCGCAGCGAGAACCAAAAAAGGTGGGCCGCGTAAAGCGGCCCGCCTTTTTTGTGTTTGGAGAATGCCTGCTTCAGGGCAACTCCTTCGGCGCGCTGGGTCCGGGCGCGCGGGCGGTGAGAACGAGCGTGGCCGCGCGCAGGCCGGGCGCGGTCAGGGTCACGGTTCCCGAACCCCGCGCGGCGCCGGGGGCGGCCTGGACGACGGCGAGGCACAGGCCGTTGAACGCGCTCCGGGAACTTGCCTTGTCCGGTTCGTGGCTGCTGGGATCGCCGTTGCCCACGCCCGCGATGATCGCCGCGCCGCCGGAAAGGGTGAAGGTCACTTCGTCGCTAGCGGTGGGAACGACGCGGCCCCGGTTGTCCACCACGGCGACGGCGGCAAGAACTACGTCCTCGCCGTCCGTGGTGAACGTGGTTCGGTCGGTCGTCAGGCGCAAAGCGGCGGGCGGGCCAGTCGTTTCGACGGCGTCCGAGGCCACCATCGCCGTTCCGTTGTAGCCGCGCGCTTCAAGTTTGCCGGGCGCGTAGGGGACCTTCCATTCCAGGTGGCCGTTGCGCGGCATCGGCTTCGGTTCGCCCAGGCTGCGGCCGTTCAAAAACAACTCGACCCGCTCGGTATTGCCGTGAACCCAAACGTCAACCGGCTGGCCTTCTTTTCCGGGTGCGTTCCAATGGGGCAGGACGTGAACGATGGGTTTGTCGCCCCACCAGGCTTTGTAGTAGTAGTAGGTGTCCTTGGGGAAGCCGCAAATGTCCAGGATGCCGAAGTGCGAATTGATGCACGGCCACGAGTACGGCGTCGGCTCGCCCTTGTAGTCGAAGCCGGTCCACACGAAGCCGCCCGCCATGAACGGCCGCTCGGCAAGCGCGCGCCAGGCGACTTCGGCGGGCTGCGCCCACGGGGGCGCGTTCACGTCATACGCGCTGACGTAGCCTTTGACCGGATCGTTGACGTAAATCCCGCGCGTCGAAACCGCGCTCGCGGTTTCGCTGCCGTAAAAGGGCTGAAGGGGGAAGCGGCGATGATAATCGTCGTAGCCGCCGGGATTGTAGTTCGCCCCCTGCAAATCCTGCACGAGCGAAAAGCCCTGTCCCCAGCCGCCGTTCATGGCTGAGGTGACGGGGCGGGTCGGGTCGAGCGTGAGCGTCGCGGTGCGCATCGCGGCGAAGAGTTTCGCCCCCTCGTCGCTTCCTTGAAGCGGCTCCTCGTTACCCATACTCCACATAATGATGCTGGGATGATTGCGGTCGCGGAGCACCATTTCTTTCAAGTCGGCGAGTTCCACGGCGGGCGTACCGGACGGCGTTTTGCCCCGCCAGGTGTCGCCGATGTGGCGGCTTTCCTCCAGGACGATCATGCCCAGCCGGTCGCAGGCGTCCAGAAGTTCGCTCGCGGGCGGGTTGTGCGAGCAGCGGTAGGCGTTCGACCCCATTTCCTTGAGTTTTTGGATGCGCCATTCAAGGAGCGAATCGGGCAGGGCGACGCCCACGCCGGCAAAATCCTGATGATTGCACGTTCCCTTGATCTTGACCGGCCGGCCGTTCAAAAAGAAACCGCGCTCGGCGTCGAAGCGAATCGTGCGAACGCCAAATGGCGTTGTCACCGTGTCAGTCGTTTGCCCGCCCGCGCGCTCGATGCGCGTGACTACGCGGTACAAACGCGGCGTCTCGATGGACCAGAGCAGGGGATTTGCCAGCCGCACCTGCTGCGGTATCTCGACGCTCGCGCCCGGCGCGACGGTTTGCGGCGCGGCGGCACGCGCGACGATCTGCCCGCCGGGCGCGACGATTTCGGAAACGAGCGTGCAGGCCGCGCTCGCCGTTCCGTCATTCACCAGCGTGGTTTTGAGGTGGAGCGTCGCGCTGTCCGGGCGGGAAAAGTCCGGGCCGTCCACGGTCGCGTGCGCGAACGTTCCGTACGGGGCGACGTGGAGCGGGTCGGTTTTGGTCAGATAGACGTGCCGGTAAATGCCGCCGCCTTCGTACCACCAACCCTCGAAGGCGCGCGCGTCCGCGCGCACGGCAAGCACGTTTGTGCCCCCGAAATTGGCCGCGTCGGAAATGTCGTAGCGAAAACCGGTGTAGCCGCTCGGATGGCGGCCGAGCAGCCGGCCATTGAGAAAAACCCGGCTGTCGCGAAACACGCCATCGAAGTCGAGCACGAGCCGGCGGCCCTTGTCTGACGCGGGCAGCGTGAACGTTTTGCGGTACCAGCCGACCCCGGCCGGCAAAAAGCCGTGTGATTCATTTGCCTTCGGATCGAACGTTCCCTCGACCACGAAGTCGTGCGGCAGGTGAACCGTGCGCCACGCGCGGTCCTGAAAGTCCGGCCGCGCAAAAGCGGGCGTCGGCGCGGGCGCGTCGCTTTGCCGGCTTTGCAAACGCGCTTCGCCGATCCCGCCCGCGCCGTTCGTGTTCTGGACCCGCACGGCGACGACGTTCGGCCCGCTCGCGCGCCAAGCCGCATCCAGCGCAACGTCGAACGGCTCGTCCCAGCCTTCGTGGGACGCGAGTTTGCGCCCGTTCAGGTAAACGGTCGCGCTGTCATCCACGCTCTCGAAATGAAGAAGGCGAGACGGCCCCGCAACGTCGCCGAGCGTCGCGCGGTACCACGAAAAACCCTGCCGGCCGCCGAACGTATCCTGGGCGGGCGCGGCGTTCTGCCAGTCGCCGGTGTCGAGGTCGGGCGCGGCAAGCGTGGCGGCGTTTGCGCCCGCCGGTTCCGCCTTCCATCGCCAGCCGGAAATGGCAATGCCGCCTGCCATGCCCTCGCCGGCCGGCTCCCCTTTGTAAAAGCGCCAGCCGCCGTCCATCCGAAACCGTTCCCGGCCCGGCGGCGCGGCGTTTGCCGCCGCACCGAAGGCGAGCAGGGCCGCGCCGAGCGCGCCGTAGCGTAACGGAAAACTTCGCCTCATGAACTTTCTCCAACTTTCTAAGGATCGCGCTCGATCAGGCCGTCGCGGGGTCTATCCATTCGCGGAGCAGGAACGAGGGCGGGAACGGGTCGAAGTCGCGGTCGGTCGTCAGGAGCGTCGCACCGGTGACGTGGGCCGTGGCCGCGATCCACAGGTCGTTTTTACTGCCCACCGGCCGCCCGATGCTTTCGGTGAATACGTCGGCCTGAACGTAAGCGTTGATGAGGCCCGCGCCATCCACGGGAAGGATGACGAGACGGCTCAAGAACCGGTTCAGGTAGTCGGTCCGGCGCGCGCCCCACTGACGACGAACGGCAAGCGCACGGATTTCGGCCTCGGAAACGATGCTGATGAGCGGCGTGTCGGCCGTGCTTGTGAGCCGCGCGGTCAGAGCGTAGCGCGCCTCGATTTGCCGCGCCAGGTCACTGCCGCGCAGGTAGTGCAGGAGGATGTTCGTGTCGAGCAGGTAACGCGGACGGGGAAGGGTCATTTCTTCGGATCGTCCATCGCCTTGAGCGCGCCCAGGTCGTCCCGCAACTCTGCTTCGTTCGGCTCATCGGGCCACTTGTTGAACAGGTCGGCCAGACCACCCGGCTCCCGTGGCTTCAACTCCGCCAGCCACGCCGGAGGCGTGGCCGGACGAACAGGCAACAGCGCTTCGGGCGATGTTGGTGCGGCTAACTGCTCCTCCAAAAGGTCGGTAATTACCTCCTCCACACCTAAGCCGCTGTCCTCGGCGAGCCGCCGCACCTTTGCCGCGAACTCCGGGTCCAGGTTGATGGTAATGGTCATGGTGGTTCCTTCTCCTGTCTCCTGTTGAGATGATACACCCGCGCATGGCGGCGCGAGCGCAGGCGAAAACAAAGCCCTCCGTTCGCGCGCGGGGCGAGCGGAGGGCTTTCGAGTGGCCGGGGCGTCGAACGGTTTAGATGACGCCGGTGCGCTTCTGGGCGGTACCGAGGCCGCGCGTGGCGGCCCGGATGGGTTTCACGTCGGCAACGTTTTCGGGCGCCTGGTCAAGCAGCATGAGCCAGTCCTCGACCGCGTCGGACTTGGGGAAAATCTCGTTTTCCTTGTATTCGAGTTGGACCGCGCGGTTCAGGTCGTCCTGCGTGATGCCCGCGCCGGCCGTGTCATTGGCGGCGATGGCCCGCTTGATGGCGAAATCCTTCGCGCGCTCGACGAGTGAGGAGATCAGCGCGCCCGAAACCAGGTCCTTCCAGTACAGCCGGTCGGACGAGCCGTTGCGGCTGAACACGTCCAGAAATTCGGTTTCGGCTTCCTTGCGCCACAAAAACGCGATGGTCGCGTCGCACAGGGCGGCCGCCGTCGCCTTTTTGTCGCCGTCGTGTTTTTCCAACTCAGAGGCGTCAATGGGCAAGTTCTCGTTCAGGTAGATGCCGATGATGTCACGCGCGGCTTTCCTGTCCGGCCTTTTCACGCGCACGCGGCGGTCAATGCGTTCGGGGCGCAGAACGGCCGGGTCAATGTAGTCGGGGCGGTTCGAGGTCAGCATGACGACCACGTTTTCGAGGCTGACCAAACCGTCCATCTCGGCGCAGAACTGGGGCACGACCGTGTTGCTGATGCTGTTGAACCGGCCGCTGTTTCGCGTGCGCAGGATGCTTTCGGCCTCGTCAATGAAGAGGAAGACCAGATGGCCCTCGCGCGCCTTTTCCCTCGCGGTCGAGAAGATTTCGCGTACCTGCCGCTCGCTCTCGCCCAGCCACATGTTGAGAATTTTCGGCCCGTTGATGTACATGAAGTATTCGGACACGCTTTTGCCGGTCCGTTCGTTGTACTCGCGGGTCAGGTTGTAGGCGGTCGCCTTGCCGATCAGGGTTTTGCCGCAGCCGGGGGGGCCGTAGAGCAAAATGCCTTTCAGCGCACGCTTGCCGAACTTTTCGTAGAGTTCGGGATAAAGCAGCGGCATCTCGATGGCGTCGCGGATTACCCCGATCACCTCGTCCTGGCCGCCGACCTTTTCCCACGGGATTTCGGTCACGGTTTCCAGGAAGTAGTCGCGGTTCTCCTTCGCGCCGAAGTGTTCGAGCGCGAGTTTAAACGACGGCTCCATGCGCACCTCGTCGCCCTGCTTGATGATTGCGTCGTTTAACTGGGCGGCGCGGCCGACGACGCGCGAGCTCATGCCCTGCGCGTCCATCGAGACCCGGAGGCGGCCGTCGTCCAAAACCTCGGCGATCTTGACGATGGGACCGGACGGGTGCGGCCCCATGCCCTTCAAAACCGCGTACGCGTCGTTGACGCGCACGCGGTCGCCGACGGTGATCTTTTCGCGCTCCTCGCGCTCCAATTTCGGGTCCACGTTTGCGATGAACTCGCCGTCGCCCAGGCTGACCATGACAGTATCTTCGTCGTCAATCTCGCCCAGGAACGTGGCGATGCGGTTGGCGGGCGCGGTCAGTTTGTTGTAAGCCTCGTCGTATTCGGCGATGACCTTTTGGGCCTCCTGCATTTGCCGCTCGTCCACTTCTAATTGGTGGCGCAGCAGCAGCAGGTACTGGTACTTGGTGTCGGACGGCTGCGTCATGGACAGCAACTCGTCCGCGACGGCGATTGCCCGGATGGTCGTTTCGTACAAGGGCCGATCCTCGTCGTCAAGGCTGCGGGGCGTTTCCTCGGCCGCGCCGCGCACGCGCTCGTCGCCATTGCTGCGGCCCCGGTTCTGCCGGTCGTCTCGTCTTGCCATTTGGTTCCTTTGTAAATGAGCGCGCCGCCACCGCCTCATTTTCAATCAAGAGCGCGAGGCGCGCGGCGGCGACGGGAAGCGCAAAAAACGGAAGGGGACAGTTAAAATTACGCGCTGCGCGGGCGGGTCCGTTCCCCGCGCGCGCGAGTCGTTCGTTGCGGCACTGGTAGTATACCGAACAGGGTTTGAGCGGCAAGGGTTCCCGGCGCGTGCGGGGCATTGGCCGGGGCTGCTCTTTCGGTCAGGGAGGCGCGTCTTGGGTGAGTCGAGCGAGTGGACGGTGACAAAGCGGGTAGCCGCGCTGCGGGCGCGGCGAAACGAACTCGCGGCGGCAAGCGGGGGGCGGCTTGAGGCGCGCGCCGCGCGCGCCCTCGACGGCTTTGCGCGGCTATGGCAAATACGGCTCGCCTCGGAATGGACGCCGCCGGCTGACGAGGGCACGTTCGGCGAGGAGTCGTCGGGGTTTCCGTGGGCGATGGTGCGGGTGTCGCTGGCGGGGCTGGTTTCCGGGACGCCGTGTTCCGAGGGATTGGAATCCCTCGGAACACG
>JAABUN010002510.1_pt1 | contig 32354 bp, 30 predicted proteins | sample 5559311 | NCBI WGS metagenome assembly JAABUN01 (sample SAMN10711877, study PRJNA513370) | rock metagenome | isolation source: Antarctica rocks | place: Antarctica: Victoria Land, Siegfried Peak sud | reverse complement strand
ATGTTGTTTCACACCAAATCTTACTGCCTTTTTTTATTTATATAATCCCATCTTAGTATCTTTTGCGTTATAAAATAATTATCCACAAGCATGAGAAATTATATAAGAAAAACTACCGAACTATTGAAAGTAAGTAACGAAGAAGATCGAAGAATTACAATGTAATTACTTTTTTTATTCTACTCTTTTCTGATGAAGTACTCAAATTACATTGGTGTTGTATTGGCCGTTGCACTAATTGCATGTTGTTTTATACCCTGGGTTTATATTATATCTATAAAAACCACCATTACAGGTTTAAATACCGGTAATACCAACTTTGGCAGTCCAGGTGCCATACATATTATTCTTTGTGTTTTTGCAATAATTCTTTTTTTACTTCATAAGGTTTGGGCGATAAGAACTAACCTGTTTATTGCTACATTCAATTTCGCCTGGTCAATTCGTAATTTTTTAATAATCACTCATTGCGAACTAGGAGAATGTCCTGAAAAGAGATTTGGTATTTATGCTGTTATTATTTTTTCTTTTTTTATGCTCTTAATGGCATTTTTTCCTAAAATGGATATAGATGATTGAATTATTCTTCCCCGTTTCAATAACCTTTTTCGTGATGAGCTTAACCAACGGCACGCTTATACCGTCATGACTGTTTTGCTTGTTCAATTGTTAATTTAATTGCTTTCTTAGCTTTAACCTTTTGAAACCTTCCTGCCTCCAATATTTGGTAAAAACCCGGTAAGCAATCCTATCAGCGGTAAAAAGGCACAAACCTTAAAGACGTACTGAATGCTCGTACGGTCAGCCAGTATACCTAATAATGCAGAACCTATTCCGCCCATTCCAAAAGCAAAACCAAAAAATAAACCTGCTATTAAACCAACTTTGCCCGGAATTAATTCCTGTGCATACACCAGTATGGCAGAGAAAGCCGAGGCAAGAATAAATCCAATAAAGACGGTTAGTATACTCGTCCAAAACAAAGGAACATACGGGAGCAGCAAAGTAAAGGGAGCTGCACCTAATATAGAAAACCAAATAATATACTTACGGCCGAAGCGATCACCTAAGGGACCACCAAGCAATGTACCTGCAGCTACAGCAAATAAAAACACAAACAGGTATAACTGTGAGCTTTGAACTGAAACATGAAATTTTTCTATCAGGTAAAAAGTATAATAATTAGAAATACAAGCCAGGTAAAAATATTTTGAGAAAATAAGAACGAGTAAAATAATAATTGAAATGGTTATTCTTTTTTTAGATAAATTTTGTCCATCAGGCATTTTACCTGCTATTCTCTTTCCTTTGATTCTGTGTTTATTTCCCATATACCATTTCCCTACCGTTACTAATAAAACAATTGCAAGCAGGGCCAATAATGAAAACCACAGAATATTTGTTTGCCCAAAAGGAACAATAATCGCCGCAGCCAGTAAAGGACCTAATGCACTTCCTGCGTTACCGCCAACCTGGAAGATAGATTGCGCAAGGCCTCGCCTGTCACCACTTGCCATATAAGCAACTTTGCTTGCTTCAGGATGAAATACAGATGATCCGAATCCGATTAAAGCCACTGATACGAGTAAAATTATATAACTGTGGTTTAAAGCAAGAACTATCAAACCAATCAGAGTAAGACCCATACCTGCAGCCAGTGAAAAAGGTTGTGGCTTACGATCGGTATAAAAACCAACAAAAGGCTGCAGCAGCGATGCGGCAAGTTGAAACGTAAGCGTTATCAGGCCAATTTGTGAAAAACTTAATCTATAAGTATTCTTTACCATTGGGTAAATGGAAGGGATCAGCGATTGAATGGTATCATTTAGTAAGTGTGAAAAACTGATGGTTAATAAGATGGAGAATACCATTTTGTCTGCAACGCTGTTGGCAACTCCTGCTGTTTCTTCTGCAATTCCGCTTTCCATGGATCTTTAGTCTTTTGCTGCAAAGCTCGCAGAAAACGTGGAAGACGCGGAAAAAAAAGAATATAAAAAGTTTTCCGCGCTTTCTGCGCTTTCCGCGAGAAAATTGAAGCATAGTTTGATATTTGCACCCAATGGAAATACCGCAAAAGTCTCTGCGTGCAAGACGTATTAGCATTAGTTTATTTTTCTTTTTTTACGGTTTTATTTATGCTTCATGGGCTTCCGGCATTGCTAATATCCAGCAAAAGCTTGATTTAAGTGAAACTGTATTAGGTGCAACTCTTTTAGCTATGCCTGTTGGTTCTTTTCTTACATTGCCACTTTCAGGATACCTTACTTCTAAAATAGGAAGCCGGAAAGTAGTCATCATGTCATCGTTGTTGTATAGTTGTTTGTTTATAAGCATTGGATTTTCTCAATCTGTTTTGCAATTGACCGTTTGCCTTTTTCTTTTCGGTTCTGCCGGCAATATGCTAAACATCAGTATTAATACACAGGCTATTGCTCTTGAAGTTTTATATAAGAAAATTATCATTTCCTCCTTTCATGGTATGTGGAGTGTCGCCGGACTTGTTGCAGCTTTATTGGGTACTTACTTCATTGGTAAGTCCTTTCCTGTTCAATTCCATTTTTTGCTGATTGCCTCCATATCGCTTTTTAGCTTTCTTATTTGTCTGCCATATCTTTTGCATGATCATTCGGGCCCACAGCAAAAACGCTCTTTTTTCCCAAAACCCGATAAAGCTTTTTTGGGTCTTGGCATCATTGCATTCTGTTCTATGATTTGCTCCGGCGCTATGTTTGACTGGAGCGGTGTTTATTTTAAAAAAGTAGTAACAAGCAATCCCGCTTTCATCGGAGTTGGTTATACAGCATTCATGGTTTCTATGACAGTTATAAGATTTATTACAGATTGGCTAACGCAGCATGTTGGATTTAAAAAAATTATTGCCTGTTGCGGTATTTTTACAACGACAGGGTTACTGATTGCCGTATTCTTTCCTCATTTATGGCCGGCAACAATAGGAATGCTGTTTGTAGGAATTGGAGTTTCACCCGTCATTCCATTGGTTTTTAGCGCTGCAGGTAAATCTAAAGTGCTACCTCCTCCAGTTGCCATAGCTGCTGTCTCCAGCATTGGCTTTATTGGACTTTTAATTGGCCCGCCTGTCATTGGATTTATAGCCGGCATAACAAGTTTAAAAATTTCATTCTTAATACTTTCTTTTTTTGGAGTGATTATTACTTTTACTTCGTTACTCAAAAAAGAGTATGAATTTTGACCCCAGAGACGCTTTACGGCAGAGAGTTACACAGAGAATAAGAACTGCTCTGTGTCTCTCTGTGTCGCTGTGCCTCTGTGGTTCAAAAAGCTTCTACCTTATTTCCCTTTTAAAAAAATAATTTTAAATGAAAAAAGTCCATATTCTTGTTTTCGTTCTGTTCCAGTTAACACAATTGACTGAAGCGCAAACAATTCAGAAAGTTGCTAATGGCATCTGGAAGGTTACGTATGGCACACCTGAAAATCATTTACCTGATGAGTTTAAAAATGCGCCAGCTATGCAGGGCTTATACAAGATGCAGGCAATAAATACACCTCCGTTTGACCTTAAAAATATTCGCTTTCAGCAAATGGCAAAAGGTGTATTGGCCGAAATGAAAGTTGACACTTCAGAAAGATTTTATGGGTTCGGACTGCAAACAAATACATTTGACCAGACAGGCATGCGTCGCGAGATAAGAACCAACAGTTGGACTGTAGGTAATATTGGTTTTGGTCATGCTGTAATGCCTTTTTATATCTCAACCAAAGGTTATGGTGTTGTGGTTAATTCATCAAGATATGTAACATTTTATATGGCATCAAAAGGAAAACTGGATGAACGCCTCCGCAATAAAAAAGAAAACGAAACAGGAGAAAAGATACAGCTTAGCACGGTTCAATTGTATGGCAAGGCGGTAACACCATCCGATGAAGTGAGCATACAAATAGATGGTGCACAGGCAATGGAATTATATGTATTCGCAGGGCCCGGAATGTTGCAGGTGATGCAGCGATATAATCTTTTTTCAGGCGGTGGCGGACTGCCGCCTATGTGGGGACTTGGATTTAAATACAGGGCAAAAGCTACATTCACTGACAAGCAGATACAGGAAACAGGACAATATTTTCGTAATAATAATATTCCCTGCGATATGATGGGGCTCGAACCGGGATGGCAGACCGCCTCGTATTCCTGTTCATTTAAATGGAACAATAAAAACTTTCCCAATCCTGATTCTTTTATTTTCAGAATGAATAAAAGCGGCTTTAAGCTAAACCTTTGGGAACATGCTTATACGCATCCGACTTCTCCCATCTTCGAAAAAATTGCTCCTTATTCAGCCAATTATACCGTGTGGAGTGGTGCTGTGCCTGATTTCATTTCGCCACAGGGGCGAAAGGTTTTTGGTGATTACCACGAAAATCAATTTGTAAAAAAAGGTATCACAGCCTTTAAACTCGACGAATGTGATGCTGCTGATTACAGCAAGGCAGAAAGAGAATGGAGCTTTCCCGACATTGCCCGTTTTCCTTCAGGAGTGGATGGAGAGCAAATGCGACAATTGTATGGGTTGTTATACCAGCAGACAATGCTTGGTCTGTACAGGAAAAACAATACGCGAACAATGTTTGATGTAAGGGCTTCGCACCTCTTTGCTGCTCCGTATACAGCCGCGCTTTATTCTGATATGTATAGCCATGCTGATTTTGTAAGAATGATTGTTAATTCAGGATTTTCAGGCGTAAACTGGTCGCCTGAGTTAAGGGAAACATCAAACGATGCGGACCTGGTAAGACGGTTGCAGACCATAACTATGTCTGCACATATGGTTGTCAATTGCTGGTATCTCAATCTGCCGCCGTGGCTGCAGTATAATATAGAAAAGAACAGCAATAATCAATTGCTTCCTAACAGTAAAGACCTGGAGCAGAAGGCAAAAAAACTAATTGATTTGCGAATGAGCCTGCTGCCATATTTATACGCAGCTTTTGCAAAATATCACTTTGATGGCACGCCACCTTTCCGCGCACTGATAATGGATTATCCGCATGATAAAAAAGTTTGGAAAATAGATGATGAATACATGATGGGCGAGAGTTTGCTTTGCGCTCCTTTCATAGACAGCTCTTCCCAAAGATCAGTTTACTTTCCTGCAGGTAACTGGTACGATTACAATACAAATAAAAAATATGAGGGAGGACAAGCTTATACTATTTCTATGACCCTCGATCAAATTCCCATGTTTGTAAAAGACAATTCTATACTTCCGCTTGCTGAGCCTGTTGAGTACGTTACACCTTCAACTGTTTTCAATATTTCGTGCAAGATTTATGGAAATCCAAAAGAGCAGGTACAATTGTTTGAAGACAACAGCACTAATTTCAATCTTGAAAAGGGTCAATATAACTGGATTAACTTAACCTGGAAAAATAAAAAAGGCAGTCTGACCCGGACGGGGAATTATAAGCAGCAGGTGTATAAGATTTCCAGTTGGGAAATTCGGGGTGAGTGATTTAGTTAAAATGTATGCTAAGGCCTTGGAGCTAATTATTCATTGTCCCAATTTAATAAATCTGTTTTGATGGCCGTTTAGATAGCAAATTGTAACTACTATAAATTACTTCGAGAAGTAACAGGTACAAAAGAGCTTACCCATACCAACTTCATAATGTTCGATGATATCAAATAAATTAAAGCAGGTAGGATTAATCTCCCATTCTCCTGTGAACTCTCTTTTTAAGGCCTCAGCAGGTTTCTCTTCAAGCTCAATATGTCCTCCAAACATAACGCGGGCACCAGGATAAATTGCCTTTGCAACTGATATTTTTTCTCATTAAAAATTGATCGGATTTACCAAGGAATCCACGGGAAAAGGATATAATGCTGCCACTGTTTTTCGTAATCATTTTCGATTGCCCCGAAGTAATTTTCATATAAAGAGCATACTTCTCTTAATAGAAAATTATTCCGCCCCAACAGCTTTTTCTTTTGCAGGCCTTTTTCCTACCTGGCAAAGATTGTCTGAGTGAATGTCGAAGGCCAGGTTCATCAGGTTATAATAATGTTCTGTTGATACCAGCCAGGCTATTTCTACTAATTCTCTCTCCGAAAAATATTGTTTAGCCCTCGCAAATGTGGAATCTGAAATTTTCTTTTCTGCTGTTAACTCCTGGGCAAAGAGCAAAGCAGCTTTGTCCGCTTCGCTGTATAAGGGACTTGTCATGAATTCGTCTAAGTGGTAAAATTTTTCTGACTGCTGATTATCTTTAATTGCCAAAGCGATTCCAATGTCCATGCAAAAGCTGCACGTATTAATTTGAGCTACACGATGCCGGATCAGTAAAGCCAGTTCGCGTTTCAATTTCATCTTCCGCTCCAATTGGCTGATTTTATTGGAGAACAGGCTAAAGGATAATGGAAGCCGGACAAAAACTATCTTAAGGGGGCTTAGTACTTTGCCAAATTTAATTTTTGAAAAAAAATAGGCAAGTTTCATCACGAAAGGGGGACTTTCAACAGGGTTTAAACGAATTTGCATACAGCTTTAGTTTTTACCTAGGACGGCAGACCTGCTATAATGTGACAAAAAATAAAAATAATTTTTAGCGGCAGTTCTCAAAAGACTGTGTCCATTCGCCCTTTAGCCGTTACTTATTTTAAAATAATTTTATCCGGATTCCTGATAAAGAACATTTTGCTTATTTTATTCATCTCCACTTCAATTAAAAATACACTATCGAGTACTGTGTTTCTGAAAATTAGAACGCCCCTTATTCCATTTACCCAAACCGGCTTAATTTCAAATATCGCTTCCTGTTCAAGACGCATTACTCCATCCAGGAATTTAGTTATTTTCTCCCTGCCTGCGATTGGTTTAAGTGCGGCAGCCATTTTACCACCGCCATCCTGGTACATGACAATATCTTCCAAAAAAATCTCCTGTAGCTTATCGAAGTTTTTTTGATAAGCAGCCTGCAGAAAAGCTTCCAAAAGTTCCTGTTGTTTTTTTAATTCAGCTTCCTGGTGTTTGCCTGGAGAACGTACTTTTTCCTTTGCTCTATGCAGAACCTGCCTGCAGTTGTCGGTAGTGATATTAAGAGCTGTGGCAATTTCCTGATGAGAAAGAGAGAAAACCTCTTTTAATACGAAAACAGCCCGCTCATAAGGGTTTAGTTTTTCAAGTAAAAAAAGCAGGGCATATTCCAGGGTATGTTCCTCTTGCAGGTACTCCTCAGTGAGCAGTGGTTGCGGCATCCATAATCCTTTGTACGCCTCCCGTTCCTTTTTCAACTTTTCCAGTTTATCTATTGCTTTGTTAATGAGTATGCGGCTGAGGTAGGCTTTCACCTGCCTGACCTTCTCATGATCTGATTGAAGCCACTTTTCAAAAGTATCCTGCACCAGGTCTTCTGCGGCAGCAATATCACCCAACATATTGTAAGCAATAGTGAACAGATAAGATTTATATTGGTAGATGTCAGGCTGCTGCATACTTACTGTTTATGTAAAATTAAGGCTGTTAACAATATACTGTAACAAAGGCATGATGTGGATAAGGATTGATAAAATGAAGTGCGAATTAATTTATTAATAAGTTGAAATATGAAAATAACTTATAGGCATATTCTGATTTTTCTATACAAAATTCCTAATTAAAGAATAACCCTTACAAGTGTTGGTTTCGAAGGACGGAGGGTGAAAAGCGTATCAAACTCAAGAGACGTACAAATTCCTGATCGGAAAATTTTTTTTCTGAATAAACACGACGAGGCTTATTTTAGCAAGTATTAATAAATGCTATGACAGCTTTACGTGATCCTCAAAAAATTCTTCAAACTGTTTTTGGCTATGATTCTTTCAGGCACAATCAGCAGGAGATAATTGAACATATACTTGCAGCAAAAGATGCGGTTGTGCTTATGCCTACAGGCGGAGGTAAAAGCTTATGCTATCAGGTGCCGGCTTTGTGTTTACCTGGAGTAACGATTGTTGTAAGCCCTTTAATTGCATTAATGAAAGACCAGGTAGATGCGTTAAAAGTAAACGGCATTAAAGCAGCATTTCTTAACAGTACTCAAAGTACAGGTGAACAGGCTTTTATCTTTCAGCAGCTAAAAGCTAACCAGCTTAAGTTATTATATCTTGCTCCGGAAAGATTAATGGGCAGTGAAACACAGTTTATACAGTTTCTCAAACAAATAAATGTTTCACTGTTTGCTATAGATGAGGCACATTGCATCTCTCAATGGGGACATGATTTTCGTCCCGAATATTTAATCTTAGGAAAGCTTAAAGAAAATTTCCCAAACATTCCGGTGATAGCATTAACAGCAACTGCTGATAAGCTTACTGAAAATGATATTATTGATAAGCTGCATTTCACACAATACAAAGTGTTTGAGAACAGTTTTAACCGTCCTAATATCTGGTATTATGTAAAGCCTAAAAAGAATTACTATGAAGAATTGACTGATTACTTAAAAGAGCATAAAAATGACAGCGGCATCATTTACTGCTTAAGCCGGACATCTACAGAAAGGCTTGCAGAAGATTTAAAACATGATGGCTTCAATGCAGAAGCTTATCATGCGGGTCTTGAAAAGAATGTGCGGGACGAAAGGCAGGATAAATTTCTCAAAGACGATATAAACATTATAGTTGCAACCATTGCTTTTGGAATGGGAATAAACAAAAGTAATGTACGGTTTGTGATACATGTTGACCTGCCAAAAAACATCGAAGGCTATTACCAGGAAACGGGTCGTGCAGGAAGAGATGGTTTGCACAGTGAAGCAATATTGTTCTATGGTGCAGGTGATGTAATGAAACTGAAACGTTTTGCTGAAGTCGAAGGCAATGAAGCGCAGACAAAAATTATGCTTAAGAAACTGGATAAAATAAGCAAATTCTGCGAAATCAAAACATGCAGACGAAAATACTTGCTCAACTATTTTGGCGATGAGGCATCTGATTATTGCGGCAGTTGTGATGTATGTTTAAATAAGCCGGTATTAACAGAGGCTACCATAACAGCGCAAAAAATTCTCAGTACGGTTGCAAGGGTAAAAGAAGGTTTTGGCATGCGCTACATAGTAGATGTTTTACGTGGAAGCAACAACGAAAAAATGCGTGAAGAGCACAAATCTCTCTCCGTGTATGGACTGGGTAAAGATATTGCCAAAGAAGAATGGATGCATTATACTAAAGAGCTTATCAATTACGAATACCTGCAACCTTCGGACGGGCAATATCCTGTTCTCCGGTTAACTCAAAAAGGCAAAGCAGTATTGTTTAAAAAAGAAAAGGTTTACCTGTCCGCTCCTGTAAACATCGAAATCGCAAAAGAGCCTATAGTCTACCAGGAACATTCATATGAAAAAGAGTTATTTGAAAACCTGAAGCAGTTGCGGAACAAAATTGCCCGCGAAGAAAATGTTCCTGCATACATTATTTTCAGCGACAGTACTTTGCTTGACCTCGCTACTTATCTTCCGCTCACTCAAAGTGACTTGCTAAAAATTTCAGGCTTTGGTACATTCAAAGCGGAGAAGTATGGAAAGCCTTTTTTAGAACTTATACAGGATTATTGTAGCGAACACAAGTTGCAGACACGTATCCACTTAAAGCAGCCAAAACGGGAAAGAAAAGAAAAGCCTGCATCAGCAACAACCGAAAGGCCTTCAGATACAAGACGGATAAGTTATAGCATGTTTAAGCAAGGTAAGACGATAGCTGAAATTGCAGAAGAAAGAAATTTTAATAGTGGTACAATTGAGTCGCATTTAAGTTATTATATAGCATCAGGAGAAATACCTATAGATGATTTAGTAGACAAGCATAAACAAGAAGCAATTAAAAAAGCTGCAGGAATATTTGGCAAGGATAGCCTAAGAATTTTAAAAGATAATCTGCCTGATGAGATAAGTTATGGCGAAATAAGAATGGTGTTGGCAGCAATAGCGGAGGAAAATAATTAAATTAGAAATCGTTATAAAAAACTATTTATGAAAGAAGTAGTGTTATGAAGGCGAACTCGTATAGCAAAGGCTTTAATGGCGTTTTAAACAGTATTGTAAGATTGTGAATAACTGATTTTCAACTAATCGGCCTATTCATCAAATAGCTTTTAACTCTCCTTAATTACGCTTTAAATTTTTCCCTAAAAAAATTTATGCATTACTTTTGGTATTTCAAGTTTTCCCTTACCTTTGCCATCCTGAAATATACAATGTTAAATATACAGTGTTAAAACGAATAAAAAGTTCTTTATTTAATTGTTATACCGTTTTCTTAATTCATTCAGAATAAGGGTTATCAAAAATCGCCGAAGTAGCTCAGTTGGTAGAGCAGCTGATTTGTAATCAGCAGGTCGGGGGTTCGACTCCCTTCTTCGGCTCTGTAGTTAAGTTATTATTGAGGTATAGTTTAAATTATAAATTTGCGGGCAGATGGCCGAGTGGTTAAAGGCGACAGACTGTAAATCTGTTCTCTCACGAGTACGTAGGTTCGAACCCTACTCTGCCCACTGTTCTTTTAGTGTTTATTTTGTAATTTTAATTCTGGAAAGTCAGAATTTCAGACTTAAAAAATTTAATAAGCGGAAGTAGCTCAATTGGTAGAGCGATAGCCTTCCAAGCTATAGGTCGCGAGTTCGAGGCTCGTCTTCCGCTCCAGTGATGAGATGTCAGATGAAGGTTGACAGTCATTGTGTTTTACTGTCGACTAACAACAGTCAACCGTCAACTAATTTGGCAAGCTGTTGTAGCTCAGGGGTAGAGCACTTCCTTGGTAAGGAAGAGGTCGTGAGTTCAATTCTCATCAACAGCTCTAAATACAGTCATTAAGTCAATAAGGCATTAGGTAATTAAGGGTTTTGCTGTAATGCTATTGATCAAATGACTAGTTAATTACCAACAATACGGTCGTTAAGGCAAATAGTTAATAAGTCATTTTGTATTCCCGTTATTGACTTAATAACTTCCTGGCCCAATGACTTCAACAGTACAAGAGTGCGACGCAACGGAAGTTTAATAGCAGATTAACTGCCGGTAACACAAAAAATAAAAACAAAAGCCTACTTTCGCGCCAACGAAAGCAGGTTTTAAAATTTAAAAACCACATTCTAAAAAACAAATAAAATGGCAAAAGAAAGTTTCTCAAGGGATAAACCCCATGTTAACGTTGGTACGATTGGTCACGTGGATCATGGTAAAACAACCTTGACTGCCGCCATTACAATGATCTTATCAAAAAAAGGCATGGGTAATGTGGCCAGGAAATATGATGAAATTGATGGTGCACCCGAAGAGAAAGAACGTGGTATCACCATTAATACTGCCCACGTAGAATATCAAACTGCAAATCGTCACTATGCTCACGTTGACTGTCCGGGGCACGCTGATTATGTTAAGAACATGATTACTGGCGCTGCACAAATGGACGGCGCTATTCTGGTAGTTGCCGCTACTGATGGTCCTATGCCGCAAACAAGAGAGCATATTCTTCTTGCCCGCCAGGTAGGTGTTCCAAGAATGGTTGTGTTCATGAATAAGGTTGATCTGGTTGACGATCCTGAATTATTAGAATTAGTAGAAATGGAGATTCGAGAGCTGTTAACTAAGAACGGTTTCGATGGTGATAATACCCCAATTATCCAGGGGTCTGCAACGGGAGCTATGGCTGAAGATCCAAAATGGGTTAGCAAAATTGATGAGTTGATGGATGCAGTTGATTCATATATTCCTCTGCCTCCTCGTCCGGTCGATCAACCATTCCTGATGAGTGTTGAAGATGTATTCTCAATAACTGGTCGTGGAACTGTTGCTACAGGTCGTATTGAACGTGGCGTTATCAAAGTAGGTGAGGGTATAGAAATTGTAGGTTTAATGGAAAATCCTTTAACCTCAACTGTTACAGGGGTTGAAATGTTTAAAAAATTGTTGGATCGCGGTGAAGCCGGTGATAACGCAGGTCTTTTATTACGCGGTATTGAGAAAACGCAAATACGTCGTGGTATGGTACTTTGTGCTCCTAAGAGCATTACTCCTCACACTGAGTTTAAAGGTGAAGTTTACGTACTTAGCAAAGAAGAAGGCGGACGTCATACTCCATTCTTCAATAAATACCGTCCTCAGTTCTACTTCCGTACAACTGATGTAACAGGGGAGTGTGTGCTTCCTGATGGAACTGAAATGGTTATGCCCGGTGATAATACATCACTGACTGTAAAGCTTATTCAGCCAATTGCAATGGAGAAAGGTTTAAAATTCGCTATTCGTGAAGGCGGACGTACAGTAGGTGCCGGCCAGGTAACAGAAATTTTAAAATAAAGCCTCTAACCCCTAAGGGGGATAAAGGAAAAGTATAACCATATTTGCAAGTACTTAGACCATGTCTAAGTACTTTGTTTTACAAAAATGTCTCTCTTCTCCCTTTAGGGTCGGGGCGGCATTTTCTACGGGAATAGTTCAATGGTAGAATAGAGGTCTCCAAAACCTTTGATCAGGGTTCGAATCCTTGTTCCCGTGCTTATTAATTTTGAAAATGAGATAATTTGAAAATTTGAAGATGAGGCTTATCTTTTATTTTTCATTTTCTCCTTAGGAGTCCTTTGGGCAAATTAGCACATCTTCAAATTTTTCTACAAGGGGTCTTTTGAACAAATTAAAACAATGAACAAAATTTCAAATTACTTTCGTGACAGTTATCACGAGCTGACAGAGAAGGTAACATGGCCTACGTGGTTGCAACTGCAGCAATCAACTATAATAGTATTGGTGACAACTCTCATTATAACTGCGCTTGTTTGGATAATGGACTTTGCATCACAAAATTTATTAAAAGCTATTTACTCTTTATTTAAATAATGGAAGCAACAATTGAACCAGCCCAGCAGGAAATACAACATGATGATACCAAATGGTATGTCCTTCGTGTTGTTAGCGGAAAAGAGCGTAAGGTAAAAGAATACCTTGATAAAGAAGTTAACCGCAGTGGTTGGAGCGAAACTATTAAGCAGGTTTTTTTACCAATGGAAAAGGTATATAAAGTCCAGAATGGTAAGAAAGTTATGCGTGAAAAGAATTATTTTCCCGGTTATGTAATGATTGAAGTCAGCGACGGTAAGTTAACAGATGATATGGTGCAGCACATCAGCAACGTCAGCAATGTGATGCATTTTTTAACTGATGGAAAAGGGGCAAAGGGAAATATCATTTCATTACGAAAGGCCGAAGTAAATAAGATGCTTGGTAAAGTAGATGAAATGAACGACCAGGGCATAGTAATGAATGAACCTTTTATAGTTGGCGAGACAATTAAGATTATTGAAGGACCATTTAATGATTTTAATGGCGTAATTGAAGAGGTAAATGATGATAAGAAAAAACTAAAAGTAACAGTAAAAATATTTGGTCGCTCAACGCCTGTTGAATTAAACTACATGCAGGTTGAAAAACTAAGTTAAGTACTAAGAATTTTTAGAAGAGGCTGCCTGGAAACAGGTAGCCTTTTTATTTTACGGGAACTTCTGAAAGTGATTTTATATTTTAAATAAAAGGTATGGCAATTAGTATATTCAGGTTCTGAAGCATATAAAGCTGGTATTCCGGTTTATATTTCTAATGCTAGTATAGCTACTATAGGCAGTGAAAAGTGATATTTTTTTAAATTTAAATAGTAAAACATTTGCTTAACATTGCATAGAGATACGATATTTATTTTTCTGGCCTGATATGTTTATAAAAAATCACCTTTTATTGCTTGTTTTGCTTTTAGCGTTCTCAAAACTGCATTCGCAACTTTGCAGCGGCAGTCTCGGTGATCCGATCATTAATATAACATTTGGTGCGGGTTCTAATCCCGGTACGGCTCTTACGACTACTACCAATCTGCAATACATAAGTTATGATTGTCCTAATGATGGCAGTTACACGGTAAGAAATAATATTTTGCCATGTTTTGGAAATACCTGGCATAACCTTAATTCTGATCATACAGGTAATGCTAATGGATATTTCATGCTTATCAATGCCTCTCTTCAAAGAAGTGAATTTTACATTGACACAGTAAAGGGTTTATGCCCGAATACTACTTATGAATATGCTGCATGGTTAATGAATGTTCTTATCCCTTCTGCATGCTCAGCAAATGGGATAAATCCAAATCTTACCTTTAATATAGAAAGAACAGACGGAACAATTTTGCAAACGTATAGTACAGGTGATATTACTGCTACTTCAAATCCTCAGTGGAAACAATATGGATTTTTCTTTGCTACACCTGCAGATGCTTCAGATGTTGTTGTGCGTATACTCAATAATTCCACGGGCGGTTGCGGAAATGACCTTGCGATAGATGACATTTCATTCCGCGCCTGCGGCCCTCAGCTAACTCCTTTTATTGTTGGGGAACCAGGTATTGTGAAAGAATTGTGTGAAGGAGAGAATGCCGATGTAGCATTGTCCTGCAATGTCTCAGCAGAATATAATAATCCCTCTTATCAGTGGCAGCAAAGTACAGATAACGGAAACACATATACAGATATAGCCGGTGCTAATACTACTTCGTTTGTAAAAAATATTACAGCTAATACCCCTGTTGGTAAGTATTTATACAGGTTAAGTGTTGCGGAAGCAACTAATATAAATCTACCTTCCTGCAGGGTAGCTTCAGATGCACTTACCATCAATATAAACAACAGGCCTGTTGCAAATGCCCTTAGCAATAGCCCGGTTTGCGAAGGCGCTCCTGTTGTATTATCAGCCTCAGGAGGATCAGAATATTTCTGGAGCGGTGTGAATACTTTTTCAGCTTCGGGGGCATCAGTTACCATTAATAGTGCTAAACTTAGTGATTCGGGTAAATATTACGTTAGCATAAGCAGCGCTGCCGGTTGTAAATTAATAGACTCAACAGTTGTTGATATAATAGAAGGTCCTGTTGCAGCAATCGGTTTCGACAGTAAAACTATTTGTCAGGGTGATAGTGTCTTCCTAAACAGTTCAGGTGGCACATCTTATTTGTGGGCACCTTCTGCCGGTTTATCTTCATCTGTAATTGCTGATCCCGTTGCAAAACCTGCTGATACCACTGTATATACAGTTGTAGTACAAAATGAAAACAAGTGTACGGACAGTGCAACAATTACGATCAATGTTATTGCCAGGCCAAATGCAGATGCAGGGCCGGATAAAAGTATTTTGGAAGGACAATCAATACAATTAACTGCCAGTACGAATAGTAGCAATAACAGTTATAGCTGGTTGCCTGAAAGGGATATTAATGATGTTCATTCTCTTCAGCCCATCGTTGACCCGGTAAATGACATAACTTATTTTTTAACGGTTAGCGCTGATAACGGTTGTGGCTTTTCTGAAGACAGCGTAAAAATTCATGTTTTTAAGAAAGTGATCATTCCAAATGCATTTTCTCCCAATGGGGATGGTATAAATGATACATGGAATATTAAGGCTTTAAATTCTTATAATGATTACGAGTTATCGGTCTTTAACAGGTACGGTCAGATTGTTTTTACAACAAGAAACTACAACAAACCATGGAATGGAAGTTTTAATGGAAATGCATTGCCCATCGGTACTTATTATTATCTATTAGACCTGAAGCAGGATTTGCCAAAGCTTAAAGGCTATGTTGTTATTTTGAGATGAGTAAGAATGATAACTTTTCAGTGAGTTCTATCCTGATTATTTTACTGCAACAATGCTATAGTGCGAGGAGTGTGTTCCCAAAGGGAGGGAATAAGTTGTAGAATAATTTTTATCCGTCTTTTATGGTTGATTTGCAGATAAAAAATGATGAATGTCTTTTCGTTTAACCTTTTTTTCAACATGCCATAGCTAATAATTTTTTTGCAAGTTTATCCAAAATTGAGCGGTATTGCCAAAAGCCCCAGGTAACTTTACAGCTAACTCAGGACTGATACCAGAATGCTCATTTATAATTGCCGATAATTTAGTTCGGGCTATCTTTAATCCTTTTGCCACTTCTGTTATAGTCAGGTTTCGCTCCCTGATAAACATTTCCCTCAATATTTCGCATGGATGTACAGGCGGCATCCCTTGTTTGAGCATAATAATTTCCCTTTAATAATAATCTATATAATCAACCTTATAAATGTCACCGGCAACAAAGCGAAAAATGATCCGGTGATTTGCTGTTATTTTAATTGACCAAAAATCTTTTAAATCACCTGTCAATTTATGAATACCAGTTCCGAGCTCTTTTATCTCATCTTCCGATGATACTGCATTTAAAGTTGTTAGTATTCTGGCTATTTTAGCTAAATGCTCAGCGGTAATTTCGATGTCTTGCCTTCCTTATAATAAAGCCGCAGGCCTTTGTGACGAAGGCTGACAATCATTAGCAAATATAGTATTCTTAGTTTTATGCTCTTTCATCAACTCTCATCTTTACAAAATAATCAAAAAAACTGCCCGCATGGTTTATTGATGAACTGCGTGGCAACGATGTCTCTTTATCGTTTTTATGCTTGTCCCCAAAAAGACAAAATAAAGTTATTCTTCTGCTTAAATGGTATATTTATCTTATCAACTTATACCTTGTATTCGAATGATATTTGAATAGTATTTGCAAAAAGATGCAGGCATGAAAAGAGTTTTTTGGTTAGTAATAATGATTGGAGGCTTACAACTCTTTGCTTTATCATGCCGCAATAATAAGCAGGATGAAAAAAAAGATGATTATGAATTTTATTATTATCCTGAGAAAAATGTTTATTATGATGTGGAGAAAAAAAACTTTTTTTATTCATTAGATGGCGGAAAAACATGGGATAGTACGATTAACCCCTCTGGTAATGATCCTGGAACATTAGGGAAGAAAGTTATAATCCGCAGCCTTGGCGAAGTCTATAATGATAACGAAACCCATAGAAATTTGGTAAATTGTATAACATTATTAATTTAGACACTAGGCCGGTAACAACAGCACCGGAGGTAAGTGAGCGTAAAGTACAAAAGAAAAGGACAACAGCAATAATACTTAAACAGGAAGATAAACTTAAAAAGGGCTTGAAGAAATTTTTAGATAAGATTTTTGCAAAGCGTAAAAAAAAACAAGAGCAGCAGTAATTTACATTTCAAAAAATAATTTTTACTTTTTCCGGCAGACTGAAGGACGGTAATAAGTAAGATAATTTCAAATGAAATCAAAAACAACTTTCTGGCAGCGTATGGGTTTGCACGATTGGTTTCTTAAGAAAGAAGCCACTGTAACAACGCAACAGGCAATAACGCTTACCCCTGATGACGTGTATAAATATATTGTAGAGAAGTTTAATGAGTCTATAAAAGCGCTTTCTTTTGCAAACCGCATTGTTTTTTTTCATGAATATATTGTCTGCTTTAGCCCTGACGATTACAATAAGTTTATGGATAATAAAAGGGGTATTTTCGGTTTAATTATACAGGAGTCCGTCAAGCAATTTTACCAGATATTGAAAACATACAGGCTACAGGGTAAAACGGTAGAACCGTCAAGCAATAAATGGGTATTTCGTTTCGTCTCCCATCCGGATTATAAACAGGGAGACAAAAGTTTTATTGGAAAATTGTTACCAGGGAGTAATCATCAAAAACAAGAAAACCTGCGGGTAACTTTTATACCGAGGCAAACAGGAATAGCTGAAACCTTCGATGTTAATAATGATATTTTAAAGGACTTCACATTTTATAGCGAAGGGTATTACGAAGTGCCTTACCAGGAAAACCTGGTACTTAACGAAGGAAAAATAAGCAATGCAGAAACTGCTGTACTTGCACGTTTTGAAACCATTATTCCTGACAAAGCATTTGCAGGAAAAAAGATTGAATTTTTGATGAAGGAAGAAGAAATTATTGTAACAGGAAAAGATGAACAAAAAGATGCCTCAAATATTTTCAGAATTCCTTCTGACTGGGTAAATACGCCTCACCTGCGTATCCGTTATGATAAAACGGATGGAAAATTTTACGCAGCTTCTTTTGGTGAAAAAACTATTTTGAATGAGAAGGAAGTTGCAGTAAGCCTTATAAACAATATTTCATGGGTCGAGTTACCCATAAATTCGAGAATAGTCCTGAATGGGATAGTCGGAATTAATATTTTTAAATCGTAAGAAATAATGGATAGTGCTTTATCAATAGCTTTGTTAGTGATCTGTGTTTTGCTGCTGATCGCCAATTTTAGAGATATAAAAAATACACATAACCATAATGGCTGATAACTATTTTGGAATAACTGATACAGGAAAATTGAGGAGCAATAATGAAGATACTTTTATTGCACAGCCCGTTTTAAAAGGTCAGTTTATCGCAGCCTGTGTTATCGATGGTGTTGGCGGATATGAAGGCGGGGAAGTGGCTGCCCGTCTTGCTCATGATACTATTCTGGCCTCTTTACGTAGTCGTCATGCAGATATTTCAACGACGATGAAAGAGGCATTGTCTGCAGCTAATGAAGCTATCTATAAAGAAAAACAGGTTAACAAAGTAAACGGACAGATGGCGTGTGTACTTACCCTTGCGCTTGCTGACCTTGCAAACAACAAGTTTTTTTATGCTCATGTTGGCGATACACGTCTTTACCTTTTAAGAGATAACTCCCTGGTCAAAGTCACACATGACCATTCTTTTGTAGGTTTTTTAGAAGACAGCGGGCGTTTGTCTGAAGAAGCTGCCATGCGACATCCAAAACGCAATGAAATTAATAAGGCTTTAGGCTTTGATGCACAAATAAGAGCCGGGGATTATATAGAGACAGGTGAATCTCCTTTTCTGCCAGGTGATTTGATCCTTTTATGCAGCGACGGCCTGACAGATATGATTGATAACAGTACGATAACATCTATTTTAAAAACAAATAAAAATTTATCATTTAAAGGAAAAGCACTCATAGATGCTGCAAATGATGCAGGCGGAAAAGATAATATAACTGTAGTGTTGGTTCAAAATAATAAAATTCCTTTAAAACATACAGCAACAAAACCCGCAATGACAATAAAAGAAGATGACGATACAAATAATAAGGAACACTTAGCAGAAGTAAAGAATACTTCTGATGAGCAACCGGTAGTCAGGGATAATAAGAGTAAAAAAAAGAGCAGTGCGCTTCCTATTTTTGCCTTTCTGAGCTTTTTTATATTGGGTGCACTTGTGTGGCTGTTGTACCAGAACTACAATAAGAAGGGGCAGGAAAAAGAAGTTAAGAATACTTTGGCGGGACAAAAGCGTAATAAGCAGGAGCAATTATTTATAGACAGCATCAATGGTACAAAAACAAAAGAGGTTTTCGTGTTGCACCAGCAAGGCGATCCACCTATTGTTCTAACCGATTCCATTTCTATAAATAACGATTCCCTTCATATTATTGGAAATGGTGTTACGATTAAAAGTGATACTGCCTACAAAGGTCTTGCGTTTACGCTTTCTCCATCGTGTGAATATGTTCTATTAGATAGTCTGACTTTAGAAAATTTTGATATCGGCGTACTTGTAAAAGATCGGGGTTTACATCTTAGAAACGTTCAGTTTAAAAACTGCCGGGTTCCTGTACAACATCAGTTTATGTTTAACGACACAACTATTATAAATGGAAGGTTTGCTGATACCCTGTTTTATAATTCTGAAGTTAACTTACAGTAATTTAAATTATTGATTTAAGAATGGTATCAGATAACAGAAGATCTGTTTCAAGAAATACAGAAAGAATATTTTTACTGTTGATCACAGTATTGATGGCTGTGCTTTTTTATAAATTGTTTACAGCACTCAAAAGAGATTTCGCAGACGTGCCTAAGCGGCTTAGAGATGGTACTGTCATGAATCTTAATGCTGACAAACCGGGAGAACGGATAAGAATACTGCTCAACAAAGGTTTTTACTTTCACGATAAACGTGATATTGACCTTGTAAGTTCAGTTGTAGCAAATGGACAAAATAATGTTGAAGGTATTATCGATAACATCGGAGAATTAAATAAAAGTAAATACAATGTAAGTACGGAGGAAGCTTATCTGCGCGGGGGGGAGGAGTTTAAAAAAAGAGTTAAGGTAGAGAGAGCGTTAATAGGTTTTACAGACGAGGACTCTTCTCTTTACGAAAGGGAAAGAAGAAAGCCTGCACCCTTACCGGTAGGCAATAATCTTGCTATGGGTACTGGTACAATAAAGGGAGCAGTTTTAAAAGCCGGTGAAATACCTGTACCAGGTGTGCTTGTGCGTTTACGCCTTATCTTACCCCAAGATAGCTTGTACAGCGAAAGCATAGAAGATGTTGACCGAAAAATAACTGTAAGTTCAAAAGGTGTGAGAAAAGTTTATGCACTTGATTCTTTAAACAACCGACAGTTACAATCTCTTAGTGCATATGCCCGTACAGATCATGATGGAAAATTTTCTTTCTCCGGGTTACCTCAAAATAATGCATTCGCAGTATTACCATTGCAACCGGGTTATGAGTTTGGCCGTTCACAGGGGGTGCAAAAATTAGATAATAATGCAGCCTTTACTTTTTACCAGGCACCCAATACTATAAGGCTCTTTTCAACGCGGGACTTTAATACTTTAAAAAAAGAAAAATCATTTATTGTTCGTACACCAGATGAAGCAATCAAATGGTTTTGGATAATTGCAGCAAGTTTCGTTAGTGCATTCTGGCTGCTTCATCTATTGCTAACCATCCGTTTTCCAAAGGCAGACCAGCTTATCCTTCCGGTTATCATGTTGCTGACCGGGCTGTCGTTTTTAACGCTATTTAGTCTGCAGGACCCGTTGCGCGACCGCTTTCTTGCAAAGAGTACTTTAACTTACTTTGGTCTTGGCATTTTAGGTATTATTATATTAATGTTATTTAATCTAAAAAAGTTTACAACAGACTCTGCATTATACCGTTTATTTATCTTTAAAAATGCTCGTCGTGCTGCCAATGGATGGCCGTGGGCTCTAATGGCCATGGGTTTATTATTTTTGACCATTGTTTTTGGAACAGGGCCGGAAGGCAGCGGGGTAAAAGTAAATCTGCTTGGTTTTCAGCCAAGCGAAATAGTAAAGTTTTTAGTAGTTATTTTTCTTGCAGGTTTTTTTGCAGCTAATGAAAAGTACATTTCAGAATATACCTCGTGGCATAAACGCTTTTCGTTTTTCTTTTTTGCATTGTTTGCTATCATTACCACTATTCTTCTTTTTTTGATATTGGGTGATTTAGGTCCGGCAATGGTATGCTGTTTCACCTTTATTATTCTTTTCTCATTTTCACGTGGCGATTTCGCCAACATGGTTGGTGCTATTATTGTTTACGTACTTTCTTTATGGGTTCTCCAAAATGCCTGGATTGCTACCGGAATAACAGCAGCTTGTTTGCTTCTTTACATGATGTTTTATAAAAAGCAATTAAGTGAGTCTTCAATCATGGCTTTGGTACTTATTGCAGGCTTTTTGTTACTTGACCAAATTCCTTATTTAGATAAAATAATCCCCGGTCCGGTTCATCGGTTAACAGACAGAAAAGCTATTTGGCAGGATGCCTGGAACAATGAAGTGTTTGGTGGCGACCAGGTGGCAAATGGTATCTGGGCGATGGCGAGTGGAGGTGTTACCGGGCAGGGCGTTGGCGAAGGTTTTGCCAAAACAATTCCTGAAGCACATACAGATATGATATTGCCATCTATGGGAGAAGAGTTTGGATGGGCAGGTGTTATTTGCATATTTATTCTGTTCTTAATATACCTGCACCGTTCATTTAACTTAGGAAGACAAACAGGAACACCTTTTTTATTTTATTTATGTGCAGGTATTGGGGTCAGTACATTTGTACAATTTATTTTAATAGCAGGAGGTTCCACGGGTACATTGCCGCTGTCAGGAGTGGCTTTACCGTTTATGAGTTATGGAGGTTCTTCGTTGTTATGCAATATGCTGGCAGCCGGATTTTTGTTGTCAGCTTCGCATCTGCAGGGTACAGTTGCACAAATGAAATTTATAACACGACAGCAGGATAAAAATTTACTTCCTGCACTGTTAGCTGCATGTATAGGTATTGTGCTATTAGGTGTTAATGTATCAAAATACTTATTTAATAATAAAAAATGGGTGGTAGAACCTGCGCTTGTAGCAGACAGAAGCGGGGCGAGAATGTTCAGTTATAATCCACGCATATCTATTTTGATAAACAGGTTACAGGCCGGAAATTTATTAGACAGGAAGGGAAGAATATTAGCCACCAGTCGCGTTGAGCTTATAAAAAACCAGGAGGACTCATTACTGGCTTTTGGCATTTCAAAAGAAAACTTAGAGGCTTTTGCTTATAAGCGGTTAAACAGGTATTACCCGTTTGGGGACCAGATGTTTTTTTGGACAGGTGACGCAAATACCGGGGTTTTTAATGGCTCAACAAATGGATATTTTGGAGAATACGAACATGCGGCAGAGTTACGCGGTTTCCCTACGCCTGTTGCAAGATTTGAGGTAAGTGCCCACCGTTTCAGAGAAGACAGGTTTCTGCCGGAAGCATCTGCGGAAATGACTGTGACTAAAAGGGATTATAGCTCACTTTCTCCATTGTTGCTTGCAGGTATTAACAGCAAACAAGTAGATGCTTTTAAACAAAGAAACCGCGATGTACAACTGACAATGGATGCAGCGCTTCAGACAAACCTGCAAAAAGCATTGGCAACTGATGATAGTGTAAAAATAAAACGGGTGTCTGTTGTCGTTATGGAAGATAATACAGGAGATGTGCTTGCTTCGGCAACTTATCCTTTGCCGCCTGTTAATGATTGGGATATGCTTACATTAAGCGAGAGTGAACTTAATAAGTTTCCGGGATGGAATGTAAACAGCGATATAGGATTTACACACGCAACACAACCTGGTTCCACTGCAAAACTGGTGACAGCCCTGGCAGCTTTCAATAAATTAGGAGAAGCGGCTGCAACCAAAAAAATCCGTGTATTGCCAAAGGACCTTATACGTGTAAATGGTCCGGAACCCGATGAGGCTGGCGATATATCTATTGAAAGAGCAATTGTAAAATCTAATAATTCATTTTTTATACGGCTCGCTAACCAGGAGAGGCTGCAGGAGGAGATGGGAACATTGTATCTGCAAACAGGAATGTTTCTGCATGGAGCCGGCGGTTACTATTACGAAAGTGAACCAAATAACATTCAACAACAAAACAGATGGCGTGAACTTTGGCGTAAGACAGAGTTCAGAAGTCTTAATACTTACAATCCAAATAATATAAAACGGACACGTGGAAAAGGTGTTTCCGGTATGGCGTGGGGACAGGGTGAACTAATTGCAACACCTGCTTCGGTTGCCAGGGTAGCAGCAGGCATAGCAAACAAAGGAATACTAATGCCTAACCGATATGTATTAAGTGTAAGCGGTAAAAAAATTCCAGTACAACCTGGTGTTCGTATAGCTAAAAACCCCCGATATGCTAGCCATATGGCTGATTATATGTTGGAGCAAAGTGCAAATAAAGCACAGCGGTTAGGATTGAAAGTCGCAGGAAAAACAGGTACGCCTGAAAGAATTTGGAAGAGCGAAAGGATAAATGACGGCTGGTATGTATTTTTTGCACCAAAAGCAAACGGACCGGGGCATATAGTTACCTGTATTCGCCTGGAGGCTGCCAAAGGCTCAAGCGAAGCCGTAAGACTTGCAGGAAGTTATGTTATTCCTGTATTGGTGAAGAGAGGCTATATTAAAAGTTTTGAAAAGGCAGGAGTGGTAGATCCACCGATAAAGAATCCGTTAGCAAAAAATATTCACAAAACTGTGATTAAACAAGTGGCATTAACGGAGCAGAATGAAGAAAATGGGGAGGTGGATACTGCGCAATGAGTAGTTTCAAAAAAGGACTGTAAGACTACTTCATCCTAATTCTTAGACCTGCAATTATAGACTTTTAGAGCACATTCATAAAACCTATCTAAAAGAAGTTTAACTATGTCAAAGGGAACACCATCAATAGAAATTTCAGGATTTATAAGAACATCGATTCTGCCTTTATTATATGAAAAGTGAAGGTATTCAACCAAAGGTTTTTTGAGTTCATTAAGTCCAGGGTAATTTATAGTATCATTTTGAATCTCATAACAACACTTTTTATATTCTTCCTTTATTGGCTCGAATTCGCTTTCATATAAAGCATGCACAAATCGTTTATAATTTTCTAGTTCCATAATTTGCTTTAAATTGAACATTCAAGAATTTTAGTATTCTTGTATCTATCAATATATCCCGATAAAATTTTGGTTTTAGCCCTAAATCATCTGCATACTCAGCCTCATTTTCTTGCAGTATTTTTATTATATCTTCCATATTACTATCAAACCACACAGCAACATCAGGATAGCCAACGATAAACCACGTATGAAAACCTAAAGGTCTACGCATAATATTCTTTAAAACTTTTAGTACATTTAACAGTTATAGCTTCTCCGCGATAGTCCATTGAAATTCTTCAAAGAAAAATATAATCATTAATACTTCGATATTCCTGTACAATCTCGTTAGCATAGTTATTACTCATGTATTTGTCATAATCTAAGTTATCTTTTAAAATAAATTGATAGATTATGTTTTTCATGTTACTTTCATCAATGAACCCTTTGATATATTCGGTCCATTTATAAATATTCTTTTGGTATAGAGGCTGTTTAAATAAGGAAAATAATCCCATTGTAAATTTTAGTTAGCTATGAAGAGTTAGAATAAGTTGGATTATAATATTCATAAGGAGTAAATTTTATAGGTTAAGAGTTAAGAAACATTCTCTATTATTAGCACTATGCTTAAAAAAAGGAGGCAACTTTAATTGCTGTCCATATACTCGTTGTTGTATTCTTTTCTTGTCCTTATGTCAAAATGAATAATTCTGATTTTGTGATATTCAGATCCGAATTTATAAATAAATTTACTTCTGTCTCAAAAAACCGATTTTTTTTTATTATTACTAAAAAATTAAAGTTTAAACACTGCAAATATGTCTACTTGGACGAATGCTTTATTAAATTTTCTTTTTGAAAATTACGAACCCCATAAATATATTCCAATTAAAACCTTTTTGATTAATAATTTAAAAGTGGACGAAAATGAGGGAAATGAAGTGGGGCAAATCAAAGATTTCTTACATAGCCTTGTTAAAGAGCATTATATAATTTGGGAATCAAATAAAGGAGAAAAAACATACGAAAAGGCTTTTGAAGAACCTGAGAAAAAAATTATAATATCCGATAATATACAAGCAAGATTAACAACTGAAGGGTATTTTAAAATGGTTGACAGAAAAAGAGCAGATGAACAACATTTTTCAATAATCACTACAAATCTGGTACAACGAAGAACAAATAGAAGTACTGTTCGTCTTACAAAGTATACTATAGGTGTAGCATTCCTCTCTGTAATAGTTTCGCTTATATCGCTTTTTAAAGAATGTTCCGAAAAACCAGAATCAGATCGTGAATTAAAACAAAGTATAAAACATCAAGCTCGAATGATGGATAGTCTCAGTCATGGTCTTAAAAAGATAGATTCTACTTCTAAACGATTTATAGAAGATTCATCTAAAAAATTAAATTAATTGAATCGGAAAAGCTGATTATATCATTATATCAATCGTCATATTTTATTAATTTTAATCAAATAATAGAAGGTTGTTCAATGAAAACTTTAAGCAAAGAATGGCCGAATATTACCTGCAGATACTTAAGCAATACCTGGGTGAGGAACGAGAAGGCAGTAATGATTTCGTTGATGAGACAACAAAACGAGCCGCCTTTATCGCTGGAGCAAGCCAGAGCGCAAGTTCAGCGGATAAAGCGCGGAGGCCTTTCTTTAGGATTTGAAGCGGCAGGATATAAGACTTTAGGTTATGAAATGGAACCAAATGCAGTCGAAACGTATAGGCAAATCTTATTGGAAATTGTACAAATACAAAACTTGATACTTCTTTTGAATACGCTGAAGCACAAAATAATAATTGGTGGCCCTCCATGTCAGCCTTTCAGTATGGAGAGAAATCAACAAGGAATTGAACGATTCAAGAAATAATTTTCCGATTTTTATAAATATTGAAGTTTTAATTTATGGAGCATATTTTTATACAATCCTTTGTTTCCAATGCAAGCATTCTTAAATGTAACATTGGAAAAGGCATTCATTGTTACCAAACTGATGATGCAATTTTTGTATTGGCAAATGCAGTCCTCGGTGGACTTATCACCAAAAAAATAAAAGAAAAGGCAATTAAAATACTTAATTCTTTTGACAAACAGCTTATATGTGTAAGTATTTATAATAAAAAAGATGATTTTTTAGAAGCCTCAAAAGTTGCCTGGGGAAGCTATGTTTGGTTTGCAGATACTCCGAAGCATACAATTCATTTTGACGACAATCCACAAGCTATTAAACCATACACAAAAAACAATTGAATATTATCATTTTAAATAAAAAGATAATGGACGCTACAGAACTTGGACGACTACTTCGTGAATCTTACGAAAATGCAGGAAAAGGGGAAAGGTAACAATGATACACTTATTTGGAATTAATCATTCATTAGAAATTCGTAAGTATGGAGTTGCTGAGGTAATAAGAGAAGCAGGTATATTTTCAACGTACGGCACAGAGTTGGGGAAGGGAATGAAACTTGCTAAATATGTAACATTACGGAGTAAATAAAGTTATACATTAAGATATCACAAATTTCAGTGCCGCAGATAATCGAGAGTTAAATAATCTTTTAAATTATTATTAATTGAATTAGTATTTTTCCCGATACTTTAATTTCGCTTGTTTTTTAAGACATCTTATAGAATTTATTTAGATACTTATTAATCTAATTTTATAGTATCTTTTCGAAGTTTTAATACATCCAAATAAAATCTGTCAGTAATAACAAAAACAATGTTTGATTTTCTTAAAAACCGTCCGCAGGATATAAAAGGAATTCGCGGAGCGTTGCTACAGTTTATAAAGAACCAGTTGTAAAAAGATGAAAGCGAGAAGGTGATAGTATCAGTGCATTGTACCTGTAATAATTAAGTTGCGTTGACTATGACAAATGAAGAAAGTACTAAGGTGGACACAGCTAATGATTAAAGTATTTCAGACATGTAAAACAGAGTTATAGATTTGCTTCTGTTGGGCAAGCAATTCTATAAAGAGCTTTTTTTCTAAAATGTCGAACTGCTCGTGTACTGCACATTGCAGGTGATAACAGATAACAGCTGGTGAAATTAGTTTTTCAATGACAGGATGTAGGTAACCATGAGTTTTGCATCTTCGATTGAAAGCTTAGGATGTGGGTCCATCACTGCATACCCCCAACTTCTGCTTCCTCCTACGATTACCTTTTGAGCAAGCATTTCAATATATACTTTGTTTACAGGGTATCTTTTTGCTATATCTTTAAAAGCCGGGCCTACGGATCTTTGGTCTTCTTTGTGACAAGTATGACAATCTGAATAGCTAATAAGCGCTTCACCCTTTTCGGCTACTTTAGCTGGTATACTATCATTTTTACCTGGTATTTGTTTTATATAATCAATTTTTTTCCTGGCATTCTTTTGTTCGGGCCTGTCACAACCTGGCAGATAGAATGCGCTTAATAATAAGCAAACGATTAACAAAGGGTTTTTCTTTATAAACATTTAAATGAAAGTTCTCATTACAATTTAAACTTTTTATAGAGTTTTTCTATACGAATCGATAAGTTTATTTAATGGTGAGCAAAATTTTTATTCTTACAGATATACTTCTTTAATTTTATTCAAGTTTTATTTAGTTATAGAGAATTTAATCTCTCGTCCTAAATCTTTCGGATAATTTAGGACTTAACTTAATAATCGTAGAAGTCATCTATCTTGTTTAACTCCTGAAACTCGTTATACCACTAATTACCAAATCCAGACTCGCAGCTTTTGTTATAGGAAATTGTTTTGGTTATTCAAATTGGTAGATGTTCAATGTTAACTGCAAGTATTTGCTTTACGAGTATTATGGATTTATTTGCAGGTTCATTACCAGCTTTTTTAAAATGTAGTTACCTCTATCAAAACCTTTAATCTTTAGATAGCTTCAAATTATACACACGGGTGTTTAGTGATTGTAAAAGAGGCAATGGACTTGAAGGATGATCAAAATAAAAATAAGCGGTGGCTGAAACATCATCAGACCGATAAAAATTAGAGAACCCTTCCGGCAGTCCCGGCGTGTCTAATTTTACTAAACTGTCTTTTTTGTAAAGAGGATGTATTTTAGTCAAATCATCAATAGCAACAGGAATCAACGGCACTCCTTTCTTTTGTAATGCGCTTACCAATTCTTTTTTGTTTCCACCCATTTGCTGAAGCGTAACCCTTAGTTCTTTTTTAAAATAAATAGGATCAGGAACATGATACCTATAAAAAGCCCAACCAAGGTTATTCTTATTGGCTACGAGACACCCGGAGTAATCATTAAAAAATTCTCCTTGTCCCCAACCAGTTCCTATATAGTCTTCAGCGCCTGTTCCAACCAGTGTCGGAAATTCATTGTCACCATCGAGGTACATTTTTACTTCTCCTTCTCCCCACCAATAACCTGCGTAGGCAGGATTAGCATTAATTCCTACATTAACTCCTAAGAACCTTCCTTTTCCATTTACTTCTGGCAGCAATTCAAAATCTTTAGCCAGCGTAGTCGCTGTATCACGGCTCCAAAAGGAATGAAAATACAAGTAGTTATCATTCCATTTATCAATCTTCTCAAAATTGATGTCAAAAAAGAGATGAGATAATCTTTTGTTTGATTCATTAGTAATTTGAATCCTGGCTTCCTTTTTAAAAGGCATTTGAATAAAAGATAAAAAAGACCGCCCTTCCGGATTAGCAAAAAAAACATTATGGTATTTGGCAGTTTGACCAAGTCCCACTCCAAAAAAATCACCAAACGGAACAGAAACAGCTGGTTTGCTTTCACCATCCCAAAACATTTCCAGTTTTAATGATCGCAGCATTTCCGGTGACCGGTCATTTACTGTTACCCACATTCTATTGATTATACCCAAACCTTTTACATGCAGCAATACCTTTGTTTCGCCGGGTTCAATACCATTAGAAGGATGACCTTTAGCACCATTATTCTCCATACCACCTTTTCCTTTTTCTGCAGTAATGTTTTCAAAACTGCTCCACCGCGGTGTGTTGTTGTTGAATTCAAAAAGATTTTTGTTAGTTGAATTCTGCGCTTTGGAGAATAGGCAACAAGTAGCCATAAGTATTAAAAGGCAAAATCTGGTTGAAATTATTTTAATATTTAAAATATACATAGCTGGTTATTTAACAAAGAAAATTATTACTTACAAAAGTGCATTCAATATATAGAACGCATAATGGCTGTTCCTGTATTGGCTCAATTGAAAGAAGAAAATTGAACCTGGCATGGCAAGGAAAGCTTAATATATTCTATAGCCTGATCCATACAATTTCTCTTTATTTTTTATCCACAAAGTAAATAATAGATAAACCATTACAGATTTTGTTTTACTTTTTATCCAACTACAATAAATTTTTATTGTTTATCAATAAATATGAGTGTATTTGTTTTATAAATATAAACTCTTTAATTATGACTGCTAAACCTTCGGTTACTTTTTGGTTACTAAATGTAATAGTCAAAATTGCCTTTTATGCTTCTTTTGCTCTTATCCCCGTTGTATTGGGGGTAACGATTAAAAACTATAAGGAAGAAGTCCTCTCAGTTAATGTTGCGTGGAATACAATATATGATAGCCGGGATTATAATCAAGCTGTAGCCTTAGTAAAGAGTGGCGCAAAGAAATCAGTTATTATAGATAAAAAAGGTACTTTTTATTTCGTACCCGCTTCTTTACGTTATTGGATTTATTTAGAACTTATTGCTGGTCCGGTCGTTTTGATTTATTTTCTTTTTTTGTTGAAAAGTGTCTTTAATAGTATAGAACCTGACATTCCCTTTCATCCCCAAAATTCTAAAAGAATCTACCTGATGGGAATTTTGTTCATTGCCGTAGCTGTTTACGAAGGTTTTACCCGGATATGGATGAACAATTATTTAAATACAAATTTTGATAATTTGGGAAGAAATCTTAACCTCGAAAGGGATCACTATGGTTCTTTGTTTTTTGGTTTGATTTTGATTGCTATAAGCCAGGTACATCGAAGAGGTGTACAATTAACCCAGGAAAATCAATTAACTATCTAATGCCAATTATTGTAAACTTAGATGTAATGATGGCAAAACGCAAGATGTCACTGAATGAATTATCAGAGCGTGTTGGAATCACCTTATCTAATCTTTCTATCTTAAAGCAAGGTAAAGCTAAAGCAATCCGCTTTTCAACACTTGAAGCCATTTGTCAGGTGTTAGATTGTAAACCAGCTGACATTCTTGACTATGAAAAAGGAAAAGATGTTTAAAAAGGGTTATTGTTGTCTTAAACTATAAAAGACCGGGGGAAAGAGTTAGCTGATGAAGATAAACATCTTGGAATGGAATCTGAAAGCCAATATAAGCAGGGTGATTTCATTTGGCATCAGGAGCTAATGAAACAGTTTGATGCATGGAAAAACAAGTAGTCTGGACGGGAAGTTTCAGGCTGGTTGCAAAATAATATTTAGCAGGAAACGAAGGAGATAGTGTAATCTGCATTTATAAACGCATCAATAAAGGCGAGGCCATTTTCAGGAAGAGTTTGGTTAATATATTTAAATGCAACACTTGTATCTATCAAAAATTCGATTGCCATTCATTGCGTATTTCTGAGAGCTGCTGATTTATGGCCTCCTCACTCATTCTTAAGGTAACTTTGTTCTTAATATCTGATATTTTTGATGCCCGGGATTTCCTATCATTATACACTTCCTTTACTTCCGGTATTTCCAGGTCTTCGAGGTCTTGCAATAACTTTCTCGCTTTTTCATGTAAGTTTTACTAATAAAATTTCCATGTCGGGCAATTTAATTATAAAAATACCAATTCCTTATTAATGTGATGCATGCAACACTTAAACGAGCGGGAGTAAACAAGCCATTACCAAAGTTAAGAAGTTTACTCGTGTTTGCAGGATTTGCAGGTGAAGAACACCTGCAAAGGCAAAGAAAGTCAAAGGAATGCCTTTAAGGTGAGACATATTCACCGCAAGAAGTATTACCAAATAATTTGAAGCTGTTTTCTATAAGTTGAAACTTTTCATCCTTTGTTATGATTGCCATGTTTTCATAAAAAGCAGAAGCAAGTATATAGCGATCAAACGGGTCACGATGAGAATCATCAAACTTCATATTATTGTACGCTTCAAAATGCTCATCTTTTACCGACAGCATTTCGTAACCCGATGTATAAATTGTATTTATAAACTCTGACAAAGAAGTTTTAAATTCCGGGAGTTTCCCAATTTTCATTTTGATAGCTATTTCAAACAAACTGATTTGGCTCACCCAAAACCGGTTTTCCTGATTTTGTAAAATTTCTTTGACTCTTGAGGATAGTTTAGCCTGTTCAGCTATTGCCCAGATGCAAACATGTGTATCTAATAAGTAATTCATAGATTACATGTACTCTTTTAAATCATCCAATGGTTCATTAAAATCATCAGGCAATTTAATTTTGCCTTCCAGCAGTCCTAAAGTTATTTTCTGTTTTCCATCTGGAATTTTAGTTTCTTCGGTTGGCAGGAAAGTTATCATCACATCCGCTTTTGTTTTTACAGGCGGTTCTTCAGTAAGTATAATTTTACCGTATTCATAAATGCCTTTTATTGTTGTAAGCATATCCCATTTTTAATTACAAATTTACTTAAAACTAACGCCATTCAATCTTACTTACTTCTGTTTGCAGGAGTTTTAAATAAGTTTAAGAAAGTTGCATTTGTAATACCTTCAGCAATGGAAAACAGCAAAGTAATAAAGTGAAGATATTGACCGCGCCGTTGCAGGTGTTATCACCTGCAACTGAAGGGAAGATATTATCCAAGGTAATGCGTTAAGAACCCAAACTCATCTACACCTTTTTCATAAACCTTGATGAAGAAATATTTATATTCTTCTGGATATTGGCAAAGTTTGCCAATGTGGTTGACTTGGATTGTTGTGCATGTAATTTAGCTTTTGCATAAATACAGGCCTGCTCCACTGATAGTGATAGGAAGTTGATTTGTATAGTTCTATTGAGTTCCATCTTTAATTCATCATTGATTGGGTAAACATTCTGACTAACGTTTTATGAGCTACTGATAAGCAAGCCCTAATTCATTAGTTTTTATGTCAAACTTATGAATAAGCTTCTTCATTTCCCGTACTTTTCTTTTTCGTTTTTGGTCTAAGAATTCAT
>JAABUN010002509.1_pt1 | contig 32355 bp, 34 predicted proteins | sample 5559311 | NCBI WGS metagenome assembly JAABUN01 (sample SAMN10711877, study PRJNA513370) | rock metagenome | isolation source: Antarctica rocks | place: Antarctica: Victoria Land, Siegfried Peak sud | reverse complement strand
CAGCGTCCGCGCGCCGACCCACTGCGGTTGGTGCCGAAGCGTTTGCAGCGAGCGCTCTTGCAATGCGGACACGTTTGAGCAGTCATGACTACAACTTACAATCGCAACGCGCTAAAATCCAATGCCCCCGGCCCGAACGGCGAGTGGCACGCGGACGAGACCGCCGAGCGCCTGATAAACGCAGGCGTGGTCGAGCCGCTGATTATCGTCGCCGTCGCCAACGCGGGGGCCGAGCGCACCAACGAGTACAACCTGACGCGCGACCCGACGTTCGGCCGCACCGGGGGCGGCGGCAAGGCGGATTTGTACGGCCGGCTGCTGGTCGAAGAGTTGAAGATGCTGATTGACCGCACCTACCGCACCCGAACCGCCCCGCAGGACACGGGCCTGGGCGGGTCGTCGTTGGGCGGCCTCGCCACGCTTTCCATCGGGCTGGACCATCCAGAAACGTTCGGCAAACTCGCGGTCGTGTCGCCGTCCGTGTGGTGGGACCGGCTCGCCATTGTGCGCCGCGTGCGCAAGGTGACGAACAAGCCCGCGACCCGTATCTGGCTTGACATGGGTACGAACGAGGGCAGGGCCGAGTCCGCAAAGCAGAACCTGGACAACGCCCGGTTGCTGCGCCGCGCCCTCGTCGCCAAAGGCTGGAACGAGGACGGCGACTTGAAGTACGTTGAGGCTGAGGGCGCGGGCCACAACGAAAAAGCGTGGGCCGCCCGCTTCCCGGACATCCTCACGTATCTTTTCCCTGCTAAAAGGTAGAACTTGAACATGGGGCGGCTATTCTTGTTCTCGTTCCTGCTGGCGCTGGCCGGACTTTTCTGCGCGGCGTCCGCGCTCGGCTTTATAATGGGCGACCCCCCGCCGGGAACGCACGTTGACCGCTCGCCCGCCGGCTGGCTCGCCCTCGCGGCTTGTTTCTGCTGGGTGTGGGCCATGTTCTTTTTCGTGCGCTTCGTTCAGGAAGTCATCGCCTTCTTCGCGTCACGGCGGGGCTGAACTTTTGCTGGGTGTCAGGTTAGATGCGTCGCCATTTCGTCGTGAAAATCAGGTGGAGCCTTGTCACGTTTGCCGTTCTGCTAAGCCTAATTTTGAGCGTTGCGGCCTATGTGTTAGGTATTTTCCTCCGCAATCGCGGCCTTTTATAACTTGATAAAGCACGCCCATTTGTTAATTTTAGGAGGACACCGTGGCAACTATTCGACAGGCTAAGGTCGGCGAGTTAATCAAGCGCGAACTCGCCGAGATTTTGCAGCGTGAAATGCGCGACCCGCGCCTCGCCCTGATGTCCGTCACCGACGTGAACGTCGCCCGCGACTTCACGGTGGCGAAGGTGTTCGTGTCCATCATGGGCGACGAAAAGGAAAAAGCCGAGGGGCTGAAGGCGCTCCAGGGCGCGTCCGGCTTTCTGCGCGGGCAGTTGGGGCACCGCATCGAACTGCGAACGGTCCCGCAACTGATGTTCCGTTACGACACGGGCATGGAGCGCGGCGTGCGCATGTTCGAACTGCTGCGCCAGCACGCTTCGGCCGCTTCGGACGAGGACAAAGCCGGGGCCGAAAACGCGGTCACGATGACCGAGGAGGACTTCGCCCGTGACGATGACGGAGACGACTTTGACGCCCCCGACGAGCAGCCCGGTAACGGCGCTGGTACGCGAGCAGATGGGAGCGGCGGTCCGCGCGATTGAGGCGGCCAAAAACGTCGTCCTCGCCGGCCACATCAACCCGGACGGCGACACGCTCGGCTCAATGATCGCCCTCGCGCTCGGTTTGGAAGAAAAAGGCAAGGCCGTCACGATGCTGTCCGCCGACGGCGTGCCGGCCTTGTACGACTTTTTGCCCGCATCCGAGCGTATCGCCCGTACGACCGAACGGCGCGATTTTGACCTCGCCGTCGTGCTCGACGCGGGCGATTTGTCGCGCATCGGGACCATCCAGGAGGCTGCGCTTTCCGCGCCGCACCTGATGGACATTGACCACCACGTCACCTCCGGCCAGTTCGGCGACGTGCGCCTTTTGGACGCGACGGCGGCGGCGACCGGCGAGATCGTTTACGATCTGCTCGTCGCTCTCGGTTGCGAAATCACCCTTCCCGTCGCCGAGGCCCTGCTGTGCGCGCTGCTGACCGACACGGGCAGTTTCCGGTTCATGAACGTCACGCCGCGCACCATGCAGATCGCGGGGGAAATGATCCGCATCGGGGCGTCGCCGAACACCATCGCCGAGCACGTTTTCGAGAACAAGCCGTGGGCCGCGCAAAAACTGCTCGGCCGCGCCCTCGACTCGCTCCAACGAAGCGACGACGGCAAAATCGTCTGGGCGCACGTCACGCAGGCCGACTTCGCCGATTTTGGCGGCACGGACGCCGAAACCGAGGGCGTCGTGAACGCCGTTCGGTCCGTCGAGGGGGCCGAGGTCGCTCTTTTCTTTCGGGAAATGCCCTCCGGCCGCGCGCGCGTCAGCCTGCGTGCGCGCGACGGCTTCGACGTTTCCCTGGTTGCCCAAACGTTCGGCGGCGGCGGGCATCGTTTGGCGGCCGGGTGCAGCCTGGACGGGCCGCTCGCCGAGGCTGAAGCGCGCCTGGTCGCCGAAGTCGCGCGACGAATGAACGAAAACGGCGGCTGAACCGTGAAAGTAAAGTGCCTATTCATCCTGATGACGCTCTGGCTTTTCCTGCCGGCAGCGGCCCATGCCCAGGAACAACCGGACGCACGCTGGCTACGCAGGTCGCAAGAGTCAGGACACACACCGTTGCGAAGAACGGTTTACGCCCTGCTAGCGAAAGTGAAACTTTTGCGCGACGACGACGGCCGGGAGCGCGGCTACTATCAGATGAACGACGCGCTGCTCGCTTTGGCGCGAATGGGAGTAGACGTTCTTCCTGTTCTGGCCGAGGCGCTCGGTGACAGGACGCCGACGCGGGCATTTCATCACGACAAGCAGGATCGGCCCACCCAGCCACTTCTGGTGAATGAGGCGGTGGCGCGCCTCATCGTCCAGGTCGCCCAGCACGACTTTGTCATCGGCGAGTATCCCCGTAAGCGTTTGGTCCGCGATGTTGCCCTGTTTCCGGAACTGACGCCGCAGTTTCAGAAAAAGATCGTGGCATGGTGGATCACAAACCGGGACAAAACGCCCGTGCAGCGCAAAATCGCCGACCTGAACGACGGCTGGTTCCGCAACCGTTTGGACGCCCTGGAGTGGCTGGGCAGGCATAAAACCGTGGCCGGCAAGAACGCCGTTGTTCGCTCGATCAACGCCACGCTCGCGCGCGAAAAACCGGGTACGCTGACGGACAACGAATTGGCGGAAAGCGCCCTGGCGCTGGGGCGGATCGGTGACCGAAGCGCGCTGCCCGCCGTGCGGCGCGTTCGAGATCGCCTGCTCCAATATGCCGAAGGACCGAAGAACGGTTCCGGATACTTTCTGGATTATATTGCGCCCAGCAGACTTTTCCTGGCTTATCAGGGACTCGCGCTTCTGGGCGAGAAGCCACGCGCGTTGCGGGATTTACGGCAGTTGTACGTGCGTCGCGCGGCCGCGATGCGGCCCTCAACGCGGCATGATTACGAGCGGAACTTGAAGGCTGCGGCACTCTGGTAGCCCGCCGGTACGTCATGCCAGCATCCGACGGCGTTCTTAACATTCACAAGCCGGCCGGCCTGACCAGCCATGACATGGTCGCGCGCGTGCGGCGGGCGCTCGGCACCAGGCGCGTCGGGCACGCCGGCACGCTCGACCCGGACGCGACCGGCGTTCTCGTGGTCGCTGTCGGACAGGCTACGCGGCTGCTTCCTTTTTTGCCGATCGAGCCGAAAGTCTACGTCGCCCGCGCCGTTTTCGGCATAACGACGACGACCGAGGACGCGAGCGGGGCGGTCATTGAGGAGCGCGACGCGGGCCGCGTTTGCGAGGCCGACCTTCTCGCCGTTCTGCCGCGCTTCACGGGCGCGATTTCGCAGATTCCCCCGATGGTGTCGGCCGTTCACCACGAGGGCCGGCGGCTGTACGAACTGGCCCGAGAGGGAAAAACGGTCGAGCGCGCTGCCCGCGAGGTGACGATTCACGCGCTGGCCGCCTCCGATTTCGTTGCCGGGCCGCGAGTGGAAGCGACCCTTCACGTTACCTGCGGCGGCGGAACGTACGTCCGCACGCTTTGCGCCGACATTGGAACCGCGCTGGGCGTGGGCGGCCACATGAAAACGTTGGTGCGCGAAACCGTCGGCCGCTTCCGTCTCGCCGACGCATTTCCGCTCGCCGACCTGACGCCCGAAACGGCCCGCGCGCGCATGCTGCCTTTGGAAAGCGTCCTCGATTTGCCCACCGTCACCGTGAATGACGCGGACGCTGAACGGCTCGGACGCGGCCAGAGCGTCGCGGCCCCGGAGGACGTGCCCACCGCCGAAACCATCGCGCTGCTGCACCAGGGCAGGCTGCGCGCCCTTGCTCGCCCCGACGAAAGCGCGGGAACCCTGCTGCCCTTCAAGGTGTTCACGGCCGAAGACGCCGCCGACGACGAGAACCCCGCCCCACGCCCGTGAACCCGACCAACGAAGCCCACGAACCATTTTTGCGCCTCGACGATTTGCCGGCCGATCTGCCGCCGCTCGCGGTCGCCGTGGGCGTCTTTGACGGCGTTCACAAGGGGCATCAGGCGCTGCTCGCCGGGGCGCAAAAGGCGGCCGGGGCAGCGCACGACGCGACGCCGGCCGCACTCACCTTTGACCCGCACCCGGCATGCGTGTTTTCGCCCTCTCGCGTGCCGCCGCTGCTGACTACAGTTGACGAGCGCGCCGATCTGCTGCGCGCGCACGGGGCGCGGATTGTCATCGTCGCCCGCTTTGATCGCGCGTTCGCCGCCCAAACGCCCGGTGAGTTCGTCCGGCACGTTCTTTTGGAAAAACTGGGCGCGCGCGCGGTCATCGTGGGCGACGATTTCCGCTACGGCTGCGACCGTCAGGGCGACGCGCGCACGCTGCGGGCCGAGGGAGAGCAGCACGGCTTCGCGGTCGAGATCGTGCCCCCCGTGCTCGTGAACGGCGTGCCGGCGCGCTCGTCCGTCATCCGGCAGGCGGTCGCGGGCGGCGGGGCGGGCGCCATTGAGGAAGCCGCGCGCCTGCTCGGCCGCCCGTACACGCTCGCGGGAACCGTCGTCAAGGGTCGGCAACTCGGCCGCACCCTCGGCTTCCCGACCGCGAACGTCGCCCCGAACGACCCGGCCCGGCTCGTGCCCGGCGAGGGCGTCTACGCGGGCCGTGTGCGCGTTGGGGGCGTTTGGCATCGTGCCGCGATCAGCGTCGGCACGAACCCGACCGTCGTTTCGGCCGGCGCGCGCACCGTCGAGGCGTATTTGCTGGACGGCTTCGGGGCCGACATCTACGGCCAAACTGTCGCCGTTAAGTTCGTCGCCTTTTTGCGCGCCCAGGAAACGTACGAAACGCTCGACGCCCTCATCGCCCAGATGAACCGCGACGTGGAAGAAACCCGCCGCCGCGTTCGGCTTTAGCGACCAAAATCAGAACGGGAGTTCGACCGGCTCCTGCCTGAGGCCAGCCTTATCACGCAACCGATATGCCTTCTTTTCCAATCGGTCGAACATGGCCGAGTTTTTTCTTTTCTTGGCTTCACCAAGTTTCCAGCATCCGCAGAACGTGTCGGCGAAAAAGGCGTTGCCACCATTGATGAGCGCGGCGGTTCTGGCGAAATACGGTTGAAAGCGGGCTTCCATAACGTGTTCAAGGACGCAGGTAGCGATGGCTGTCCGAATGTCCTCGTCGGCGCTTGAACCCCACTTTTCCACCAGCGGCCAAACGGCTTCCGGGTAAGTTTCACTGAACGCGCCAATGGCGATAGCGGCCTGCCAGCGTGTGTGTTCGTCGGCTGAGACGAAGTCAATGTCTGCTCGATCCAACACGGCGGTGACTTCGGCAGGTGGCGCTGCTCCGGACGGCGGCAGGGAACCTTTTTTCATCACGAGCCTTTCGTTTAACTTCGGCTTTTCAGCGGCTGACGCAAAATGTCCAGCAGTTCGTCGGCGCGGTGGGCGCAGGTGTGGCGGGCGAGGATGGTTTCGCGGCCCCGCGCGCCGTGGGCGGCGCGGGCGGCGGGGTCGTTCAGAAGGTCGCGGTAGGTTTTGGTGGGGTCGCCGGGGGGCAGGTGGACGTAGTCGTCGGGGCGGAACAGGGTTTCGGCATCGTTCCACGGGGAGGACGCCAAGCACGCGCCGCAGGACAGCGCCTCGAACATCCGAATGGTCGGGATGCCGGGCAGGTACCGATTGTACGGGCCGCGATGGACGTGGGCGACCATGCGGCTTTGGGCGAACACGCGCGGCACGTCCGTATTGGGCAGGTAGCCGTTGTAGAAGACGCCGGCCGCTTTCATGCGCGCCTGAACCCGTTTGGGATACAAGACGCCCCACACGCTTTTGGAGCGAACGCGGGGGGCGAAGACGTAGGTTTCCATCTCGGCCGCGCGGTCGTCCGACCAGTTGCCGACGAAAACGAGGTCGCGCACGGTTTGGACGCTTGGCTGCGGGGCGAACTCATCGGCGTCGGCGGCCTCGTGCAGAACGAAGGTGCGGGCGGGGTCGGTGCCGAAGTCGCGCACGAAAACGTCTCGAAGGGACGCGCCAAACGCGATCACGCCGTCGAAGCGGGGTAAATCACGCGAATGGATCGCGTCCGCGTCGGTCACGGGCCGGTGGTGGGTGTCGTAATACAAGACCGGGCCGGGTAGGTCGGGCGACAAATGGGCGAGCGCGCGCACGAGCGGCGTGTCGGTCCATTCGTGAACGAGGGTCGCGTCGAACGGGGCGAGCGTTTCGCACCAGTCAGTCGTTTCGTCATAGAAGCGGGGCGTGACGAACGGGAAGTGCGCGGAAAAACCGGCGAGCACGTCGGCTTCGCTTTGCCCCTGTTCGGCTTGGAGGCGCGACAGGCTCCACGCGTTCTTCGGCTCGAAAAACGTGACGTGGTGGCCCTTGCTGCCCAGTGCCTTGATGAGACCGCGAAAAAAATGGGCGTTGCCGTGGTTCCAGTCGGAAACGATGGAGTGCCCCAAAAAGGCGATGTTCATGTTGAGCCAAGTATAGCGAGCCGGCAAGGAAAGGTGCGGCTTTCGGCACGGCAACGACGGGGGCGGGAATGGTTACGGGAGAGCGGCGAAAAGGATTCATTGCGTCACGGCCACCGGCGCGAAACGGGCGCTGCTTTCCCGGACAGCGCACGGCCGAGGAGTGTACGCTTGATTATAGCAGTCGCCGCTTCGGCGTTGTCGCGGCGGAGCGAGCGCGCGCGCGCTCCGCACAGGCGCGCAGGTTTTCCGCTCGCCCACCGGTAACAAACAACAAAGGACCGACCTGTCATGCCCAGCCCATTTCCCGGAATGAACCCGTACCTGGAAAGCCCCGTTCACTGGCGCGGCTTTCATGCGGGCCTGATCTTTTGCATCAACGAAGCGTTGAACGCGCAGCTGCCGCCCGGCTTCGTGTCCAACATGGATGAGCGCGTCTATCTGGTCCGGCCGGAGCGCGCTTTGTACCCGAACATCGCTTTGTTGGAACGGCACGACGCGCCGCCGCCCGCGCCACGAACGCAAGGCGGCGGCGCGGCAACCGCCGTCCTCGACGCCACGGACGCTCCCTTTTTGCTGACCATCTTCCCCGACGAAATGCGCGAAAGTTTCATTGAGGTCCGGACCGTAGGCAGCGGCCAGGAAGAGCAAGTCGTGACCGTGATCGAAGTCCTCAGCCCGGCCAACAAAGCGCCCGGCAGCGAGGGCCGCGATCCGTATGTGCGCAAGCAGGAGCAACTGCTGCGAAGCGACGTGAGCCTGCTGGAAATTGATCTGCTGCGAAGCGGCGCGCACACCATCGCCGTGCCCCGCGGTACGCTACAGGCCGAGTTCGGAACGTGGGATTATCTCATTTGCCTGCACCGGGGCGGGCAGCGCTGGGATTTCGAGGTGTGGCGAAGCACGGTCCGCGCCCATTTGCCGCGCGGCGTGCGCGTTCCGCTCACCGGCGAGCACCCCGACGTGCTTCTCGACCTGCAAGCCGCCTTTGACCACGCCTACGACGCCGGCCCCTACAAACGCCGCGTGGACTACCGAAAGGAACCGGACCCGCCCCTTTCCGAGGAAGACGTTGCTTGGACCGACGCACTGCTCAGGGAAAAAGGAGTGCGCTGAGATGCCCGGACCGTTCCCTGGAATGGACCCGTACCTGGAAAGTCCTGCCTTCTGGCGGGACGTTCATCAGTCGCTGATTTACTGCTGCCGGGCCGCGCTGAACGCTGCCCTGCCACCCGGCTTCGTGGCGCGCATCGAGGAGCGGCTTTACGTGCTGGAACCGGCCCGCGACGCGCGTCCCGTTCTGCCCGACATCACTCTTTTGCGCCGTTCCGAGCCGGCCGGCGGCGTGGCCGTGAAGGAATCGGTCTCCGCAACCGTCACCGACGCGCCCCTTCTCGTGCGAACCGTCCCCGAAGAGGTCCGCGAACCGTTCATCGAAGTTGTCGCCGTGAATCAGCCGGGGCGCGTCGTGACGGCCATCGAAGTGCTCAGCCCGGCGAACAAGGCGACCGGCACGGGGCGCAATGAGTACCGTCGCAAGCAGCGTGACCTGCTCCAAAGCGACACGAACCTTTTGGAGATTGACCTGCTGCGCGGCGGCGCGCACACCGTCGCCGCGTCCGCGCAAGATGTCGCCGCGCGGCGCGGCGGCCCGTGGGATTATCTCGCCTGCCTGCACCGGGACGAAGCGGGCTACGAGTACGAAGTGTGGCCGCGCACGGTGCGGGAGCAGCTCCCCCGCGTGTTCGTGCCGCTCACCGGCGAATGCGGCGACATTGCGCTTGACCTGCAAGCCGCCTTCGACCGCGCTTACGACGAAGGCGGCTTCGCACGCGCCGTGGACTACCGCGCCGCCCCCGACCCGCCGCTTTCCCCGGAAGACGCCGCCTGGACCGATGATTTGCTCACGGAAAAAGGAGCGCGCTGACCATGCCCGGCCCGTTTCCCGGAATGGACCCGTATCTCGAAAGCCCCGTTCACTGGGAGGGGCTTCACCAGTATCTCGTCATCTACCTGGCGGGCATACTCAACAGCACCCTGCCGCCGGAATTTTTCGCGCGTGTTGGGGAGCGGGTGTACGTGCTGGAACCGGATCATTTCATCCCCGACGTTTCCGTTTTGCGGCGCGCATTCCCCGCATCAACAACAGGAACTACCGCCGCTACCGCCGCCGTGCTCGACGCGCCGGCCGACGCGCCGCTGCGTTTGCGGGCGGTTCCCGAACGCAGGCGTGAAGCGTTCATTGACATTGTCGCCGCGCGCCAACCGGGGAGCGTCATCACCGCCATCGAGCTGCTCAGCCCGGCCAACAAGGCCACGGGCCGGGGACGCGAGGAGTACCAGCGCAAGCAGCGGCAGGTTCTGGACAGCGATACGCACTTCCTGGAAGTTGACCTGCTGCGAAGCGGCGCGCACACCGTCGCCGCGCCCGCGAACCTTTTGGCCGCTCGAAACGGTCCGTGGCACTATGTCGCCTGCCTTCACCGCGCCGACCAGGACTATGAATACGAAGTGTGGCCCCGGACGGTCCGCGACCGGCTTCCGCGAGTCCTCGTGCCGCTCACAAAAAGCCATTCCGACGTTTCGCTTGACCTGCAAGCCGCTCTCGACCGCGCCTACGATGAAGGCGCGTTCGCACGCGCCGTGGACTACCCCGCCGCACCCGACCCGCCGCTTTCCCCCGAAGACGCCGCCTGGGCCGACGCTTTGCTCAAGGAAAAAGGGCTGCGGCCCTGAAAGGAACCTAAAACGACCATGACCACCAGCCCGCCGGCGAACCGGCTGCGCACCGCGCTTCCCAAAATCGGCATCCGCCCCACCATTGACGGGAGATACGGCGGCGTGCGCGAATCGCTCGAAGACCAGACGATGAACATGGCCCGCCGTACGGCCGAACTGATTACGGCCAACATCCGCCACGCCTGCGGCCTGCCCGTCGAGGTCGTGATCGCCGACACGTGCATCGGGGGTTTCGCCGAGGCGGCCGATTGCCAGGAAAAATTCAACCGCGCGGGCGTGGGCGTGAGCCTGACCGTCACGCCCTGCTGGTGTTACGGGTCCGAAACGATTGACCTGACGCCCGGCATCCCCAAGGCCATCTGGGGCTTCAACGGGACCGAACGGCCCGGCGCGGTTTACCTCGCCGCCGCCTTAGCCGGCCACACGCAAAAAGGCGAACCCGCCTTCGGCATCTACGGCCGCGACGTGCAGGACAGCGACGACACCAGCATTCCCGGCGACGTGCAGGAAAAAATCCTTCAGTTCACCCGCGCGGGCCTCGCCGTGGCGAGCATGAAGGGGACGGCCTACCTTGCGCTCGGTGGCGTCAGCATGGGCATCGCGGGCAGCATCGTGGACCACGACCTGTTTCAGGACTATTTTGGGATGCGCGCCGAGGAAGTAGACATGACTGAGTTCGTCCGGCGCATGGACCGCGAAATCTACGACCCGGCCGAGTTCGAGCGCGCGCTCGCCTGGGTGAAGGAAAACTGCCCCGAAGGCGGCGACCGCAACCCGGACGGCAAAAGCCGCACGCGCGAGCAAAAGGACGTGGACTGGGCAACCAGCGTCAAGATGGCGCTCATCACCCGCGACCTGATGGTCGGCAACCCGGTTCTGGCCGAAAAAGGCTTCCGGGAAGAGGCGCGCGGCCACAACGCGCTCGCCGCCGGCTTCCAGGGTCAGCGCCAGTGGACCGACCATTTCCCCAACGGCGACTTCCTCGAAGCCATTCTCAACACCTCATGGGACTGGAACGGCATCCGCCAGCCGTACCTCGTGGCGACCGAGAACGATGCCCTGAACGGCGTTTCCATGCTTTTCGGCCATCTGCTGACCGGCGGGACCGCCCAACTTTTCGCCGACGTGCGCACCTACTGGTCGCCCGAAGCCGTGAAGCGCGTCACCGGCCACGAACTTTCCGGCCCGGCCAGCGGCGGCCTGCTGCACCTGATCAACAGCGGCCCCGCCGCCCTCGACTGGACCGGCGAGCAGACCAAGTACGGCAAACCGGCCGTCAAGCCGTTCACCGAAATCGGCGAAGACGAAGCGAACGCCTGCCTCAAGGCCACGCGCTGGTGCCCCTCGATGACCGAATACTTCCCCGGCGGCGGCTGGTCCACCGACTTCACCACGCGCGGCGGCATTCCCTGCACCATGTTCCGCCTCAACCTCGTCAAGGGTCTCGGCCCCGTTTTGCAAATTGCCGAGGGCGTCACCGTGGACCTGCCCGACGCCGTCCATGCCACGCTCGATGGGCGCACCAACCCGACCTGGCCGACCACCTGGTTCGCGCCTATCCTGACCGGGTCCGGCCCCTTCGCCGACACATACTCGGTGATGAACGCCTGGGGCGCGAACCACGGCGCGATCAGTTACGGCCACGTCGGCGGCGACCTGCTCACGCTTGCCAGCATGTTGCGCATCCCCGTGGACCTGCACAACGTGCCGGCCGAGCGCGTGTTCCGCCCTTCCGCCTGGACCCGCTTCGGCGCGCTCGAACCCCAAGCCGGCGACTACCGCGCCTGCGCCGCCTACGGCCCGCTGTACCGGTAAAATCAGGAGGGAACAACATGAACGCGCATCGCCTGGAAACCACACTGGTTGAAGATCGGAAACTGCGGCTGGACGACCTGCCCTTTCCGGCAGGCGCTACAGTCGAGGTCATCATTTTGGAGCGCCAGGCGTCACCCTTAGCCGACCGGGTTGACTATCCGTTGCGGGGCAAGCCGGTTCACTACGACCGCCCGTTTGACTCGGCCGTACCAGAAGAGGACTGGAACGCGCTCCGGTGATCGTTCTCGACACGCACATCTGGATTTGGTGGGTTCACGGTGACGCGAAACTGGGTGAGGACCGGCGCGACTTCCTGGAGATAAACAAGACGGCAGGCCTTGGCGTCAGCGTGTTTTCGTGTTGGGAAGTCGCCAAACTCGTGGAATTGGGCCGTCTCACGCTCCCCGACCCGGTGGAGACATGGCTGGATCAGGCGCTGGACCGCTCCGGCGTGCGCCTGCTCGACCTGACGCTCCGCGTCGCCGTGGAGGCCACGCAACTGCCGCCCGGCTTCCATCGTGACCCCGCCGACCAGATTATCGTAGCGACCGCGCGCGTGTTGGACTGCCCTCTGATGACGGCGGACACGCAGATACTTGCGTATCCCCACGTGAAAAAGGCGCTGTAAGTGTCGCCGCGTTCCCGAAGCCTTCCGCGCCCTCTAACCCAATCCGGCGACTGTCGCGCCTGCGCCGCCTACGGACCTCTGTACCGCTGAGGAAAACGCTATACTCTGTACAAATCGCCGCCGACAAACTGTCCCCTTTGCTGGAAACCGGCCACCCGCTGCGCTCGCTCGCAAACGCCGAGCGGTTTTTGACGGCGCGGGCGCGAGGCCAAACCTACCGCCAGCGCACCGAATACGTCTTCACCACCCGGAAGCGGTAGAGTACGCGGCCTGCAACCTTACTGGCTGAAGCGTTCACGGATCACGCAGAGTGGCAGGAGAACGGAAACGTGACGGAAGTTCGGCAAGTCCGGTTCTCGGACTTGAGTGATATCAAGTACGACATGTACCTGGCCGGGAAGCAGCGGGAAACGGACGCTCCTGTTCTGATCCTCCAATTCTCAGGCGAGTACCGTTTTGGCTCTGCCGGTAATCCAGACGCTTACTTCATGCACGCCATTTGCAGCGTCGCCGTGATTGCATGGGAGCCAAAGGCTGTTATTCTGGACCTTTCCGAACTAAAGTACGAATGGGGAGACATGTTGGAACTTGCATTCAACGTACCTTCCCGTCAGCCGTTCCTCGACCCGCCTTTACGGGTAGTCGTGGCCGGCCCGCAGTGCCGTGAGGCCATCCGAACGCTTGTATTTGGAATCGGCAGCACGAACACGTTCGCGGACGCAGATTGGCTTTACGAAGATTTTGACACTGCCTGGAACTACGTCGAACAAAAGATCAAAGCGGCTCCACCGACCAACGAACTGCTCGCCCTTCTTGGGTGGGCAGAAAGCAACAGCAAAGGTAATACTTCCCAGTGAATCTAAGGCGAGCGTCACAATTAGCACGGTCATGGTACACAGTGCTGACCATCACGCCACTGCTTTTTGCCAACTTGGCGGGCCAGGGCTGCCGCGCGGCGGAACCGAGCACGCAACGGCAGGCCGCGAAACCGGCGGTCCGCCGCGTCGTGCGCCCGACCCCAAAACCCACCCCGAAAAAGGGACGCAAAACTATGATCGTTTATATCGGCACCTACTCCGGCAAGGAGCAGCAGGGAATTCGCGTTTTCCGGCTCGACGCGGCGACCGGGACGCTTGCGCCGCTCGGCGGCGCGTCGGGCGTGGGCAACCCGTCATTTGTCGCGCTGCACCCGAACGGACGCTTTTTGTTCGCCGTGGGCGAGGTGGGAAACTTCGACGCAAAGGGTGGCGGCGCGGTCGCCGCGTTCGCCACGAACCCTGAAACCGGCGTGCTGAAGATGCTGAACGAGCAGTCGTCGGGCGGCGGCGCACCGTGCCACCTGAGCCTGGACCCGGCCGGCAAAAACGTGTTCGTGGCGAACTACGGCGGCGGCAGCATCGCGTGTCTGCCTGTCGGAAGGGACGGCTGGCTGCATCCCGCGACGGCCTTCATACAGCACACGGGTTCTAGCGTGAACAAGGAGCGGCAGGGTGAGCCGCACGCGCACTCGATCAACGCGGACGCGGCCGGACGCTTCGTCGTGTCGGCCGACCTGGGGCTGGACAAACTGCTCGTTTACCGCCTTGACGCCGACAAGGGAAAACTCACGCCCAACGATCCGCCCGCCGCGAACGTCGCGGCCGGCGCGGGTCCGCGCCACTTCGCGTTTCACCCCAACGGTCGGTTCGCCGTTGCCGTGAACGAATTGAACTCGACGATCACCGCGCTGCGCTACGACGCGAGCCGGGGAACGCTGGCCGAAATCCAAACGCTTTCCACGCTGCCGGCCGGTTTCGAGGGAACGAACTACCCGGCCGAAGTGCTGTTCCACCCGTCCGGCAAGTTCGTCTACGCCTCGAACCGGGGCCACGACAGCCTCGCCATTTTTGGCGTGGACGCGGCGAACGGCCATCTTCGCCTGGTCGGGCATCAGGCCACGCACGGGAAAACGCCGCGCGGCTTCGGCCTGTCCCCGTCCGGCGATTTTCTCATTGCCGCCAACCAGGAAACGAACACGCTGATCGTTTTCCGCGTGGACCCGGCGACCGGCCGTTTGACGCAAACGGGCGCGGCCGTCGCGGTCCCCCACCCCGTTTGCGTGGTCATCGCCCCGCCGCGCGAGGCCGCGAGGTAAGCCGAAGACGAACGGGTCGCCGCGAGTCAAAAACAGCATGACGACGAACACACTCGACCGACGCGCCGCTTTGCGCCGCTTTTTTGTAGCCGGGGCAGCCATCGTCTTTTCGGCGGGCGCGCTACTCGCAGGCTGCGGGCGCGGCAGCGCAAGCGGCCGTCCCGCCTCGCTGGCCGAGGCCGTGGACAATACGACGCAAACGCTGCGCGACCTGCTGCTCGGCGTGCCGCCCGAACGACAGGGCACAGCGGGCACGCGCCCCGACCCGCCCCTGCTTTCGGCCGGCAGCTACCAGGAAGTCGTGATCGCCGCCGACGCCGATGGCTTCGCGCGCGAATCACGCGGCGCGATTTCGGCCAACGCCGTGCGCGACTTGCAGGTACGCGTCGTTCGCGCCCTGGACCGCGACCTGAAAAAGCGCGGCTTCGCGGCAACCGGAGCCGCCTTCGACACGCCCGGCGGCGTGTCCCCGGTGCCTTCGCGCAGCCGGAACGCCCTGCTCGCCACCCTGACCCCGCTCACCGAGCCGGCCGGCTCGCCCGCCGAACGCGCGTCCGGGCGCGCGAAAACCATTCTGCTGATCCGCCTCGCCATCACCGACCCGGCGACAGACAAAACGCTGGTGCAGCGCGACTACTATTCCGGCCGCGACATCCCCGCGTCGCGCGAGCGTCGGTAGCGGTCTCCGTCAGGCGAGAAAGGCGAGCATGGCGTCGCTTGCCAGGAATAGGCCGCGCGGGGTGAGGCGCAGCCGTTCGTTTTCGACTTCGACCAGGCCGGTTTCGCGCAGGCGGGCGATCTCATTTGCGAACATGTCCTCGGCGCGCGTGTGGAACCGCTCGGCGAATGCGGCGAGGTCCACGCCGTCCGCGAGGCGCAAACCGAGCATGATGGTCTCGCCCATCGTTTCGCGTTCGCTCAGGCGCTCCTCGCTCACGAAGGCCGTGCCGGACGACTTCACCGTTTCGGCGTAGCGGGCCGGGAGCCGCTCGTTCATCAGGCGCGCGCCGCCCTGGTACGAGGCCGCGCCCGCGCCGAAGCCGAAGTATTCCTCGTTGCGCCAGTAAATCTGATTGTGGCGGCAGGCGAAGCCGGGCCGGGCGTAGTTGCTGATTTCGTAGCGTTCGTAGCCCCCGGCCGGCGCGCGTTCCAGGGCGCGCGCGAACATCGCCGCCTCCGATTTTTCGGTCGGCAGCGGCAGTTTGCCGCGCTCGCGCCGGGCGAAAAAAGCGGTCCCCTCCTCGACGATCAGGCCATACAGGGAAAGATGCGGCACGCCGAGCGCGAAGGCGCGGTCGAGCGAGCGGTCCCAGTCGGCAAGCGTTTGGCGCGGCAGCCCGAACATCAAGTCAATGCTGACGTTGTCGAAGCCGGCTTCGCGGGCGAGCCGGGCGGCGGTTTCGGCCTCGGCCCCCGAATGGATGCGGTCAATGTTTCGGAGCAGCCGGTCATCGAAGGTCTGCACGCCGAACGACAGCCGGTTGAAGCCGGCCGCGCGCAGGGCCGCAAGGTACGGCAAACTCGCGTCGCCCGGGTTGGCCTCGACGCTCACCTCGGCGTCCCCATCAGCGGCGAACGACGCTTTCACCGTTTCGAGAATGCGGACGAGTTCGTCGGCCGCGAGCGTAGTTGGGGTGCCGCCGCCGAAGAAAACTGTCGACACGCGCTTGTCCGGCTCGGCGCGCGCGGCGATTTCGCGCACCAGCCCTTCGACATAACTTTTCTTCGTCGCGTCCTTGTAGCCCGAATAGGCGTTGAAGTCGCAGTAGCCGCACTTCTTCACGCAAAACGGAATGTGGACGTAAACGCCGGCCGTGGTTCGTTTCATGGTTTGGGAAGGGTGCGGGCCTATGAAAGGTCCGTACCATAAAAAGGTACCACGGCCGGAAACGGCGGGTTCCGTACGGCGGCGTGGTCAGGGTCGGGCGGCGGGCGGCGTGTTCGTGGTTTTGCGCCGGGCGGCGGCTTCCTCATAGATGCGCCGAACCGGCGCGTTGAACAGGGCGTCGTCGAACCAGGCGCGGAACAGGAGCACGTCGCCGTGCGCGACGGAGGCGACCAGGTCCGAATGGCGCGCTTGGATGGGGCCATCCTGCACGGCGATGACGCTGAAGGCGTCCGGGTAGACGCGTCGCACGGCCCCAGACGTGCCGGCGATGCCGCCGCGCAGTTCGTCGTAGGGCGCGGTCGAGGCGAAGTAGGCCGTGTTCTGGTGTTCGGGGATGAGCAGCACGTCGGGGAAGGCTTTGGCGAGGCGGCGGAACACGTTGGCGTCGTCGGGCACGTTCGGGTCGCCGTTCGAGTCTATGTAGAACAGGGTGCAGTTCCAGCGTTTGCGGGCGTACGTGATTTTTTCAGCAAGGTTCGCGGCCGGGTCGGCGACCGCGATCTGGAAGGCTTCGGCGGGCGCGCCGTAAACGGGGCGGACGGGACGCTGCGGGCGGATGCAGATGCCCGTTCGCAGGCCGGCGGCGCGCAGGCGGGCGAAGAAGGCGTCGAGGAGCGCGCCGTTTTCCATTTCGGGCGGCAGGGCGCGCGGGTCGCCCAGGTAACTCGTCGCGTGCGGGAACTCCTGGCCCTCCGCGTCCCACACGATGGCTCCCTGCGCGTTCATGTCGCGCAAGATGCGGACGCTTTGGTCGGCATAGGCGAGAAGCCGCCCGCGGAACCGGGCGCGGCCCGCCTCGCTCGTCACGTCAATAGTCGGGTCGTTCAGCCAGCCGCGCGGATTGGTCGGCGACTTGTGTTGATCGGCGACGCTCGACAGCACCAGCTGCCCGATGGGGCGGCGGTCCGGCCAGCGCGGGCGGGCCGGGTAGGCGCGGGCGAAGTGCTCGTATACGTCGGCCGCCAATTCTTCGGGCGCGGTTTTGGCCGCCCCGAAGCGAAGCGACAAACGGTACACGTCGCGCCCGCCGGGAAAAATCGGGCGGTCCAGGTACGGGTCCAGAAACGGCGCGAGCCAGTTCTGGTTCGCGGACGACACGCGCAGCGGGTACGTTCGCGCGGCGGGCCGGTCGGACGGGAACGGAAAACCGACGAGCAGCGGGCGACCCACGTCCTCGTTGCAGAGTGCGAGCGTGCCCACTCCGAAATCGGCACCGATCACGGTCGGCGAGCCGACGTTGTGCGCCCAATACGGCACGTTCGGGTCCCAGCCCTGGGGCGTTCGCGGGAACCGGAGCGTCGCCAGGTCGAGCGTCACGGCCCGAACGACGGCCTCACCGGTGTTTTCAACCGTCACGGTGAGGTCGAGTCGGTCCGGGTGCGGCGTCGGCACTTCGTAGCGGCAGCGGATGGTCAGGCCGAACGGGAACGTTTGCGTCACCTCGCGCCGGGCGGCGTTCACGGTTTGGGTGACGCGTGACAAATCGGCGGGGCGCGTGGTCCCATCCCAGGATTGGAGCGTGACGCCCTCGACGCGGAGCGCGCCGCTTTCGAGCAGGTTTGCGCCGTTCACGCGCAGGCCGTGTAGTCCCTGCTTGTCGTCCCAAACGAGCGTCACGCCCGACGCGGGCGCGGCAGCGCCGGTTTTTGCGGGCGCTTTCGCCGGAGCAGCGCGGGCGGCGCGGGGCAGCGGTAGGATCATCGCCGCCGCCATCGTCAGAATGGCTGCGACGGCGCTCCCGGCAGGACGCTTTTTCGAGCAATGCATGGCGTCATTATCCGTCGTTCAGTACGGGGGCGCCAGCCGGCGGAACCCGTGGGCGAGCACGACGAGCAGGAAGAAAACGTTTCGAGCGGCGAGGCTGGGCAAGAAAAGCGGGAGCGGCGGGCGGGGCGCGCCGGTTTCGACAACGTGGGCGAGACGTTCGGCCAGCCGCTCCATCCAGGCAACGGTACGCGGCCACTCAGCCAGGCCATTGAGGAGGCCGGGCGAAAGGCCAGTTCGTCCGATTCCCGCGCCGAGAATGCCGCCCAGAATGGCCGCCGTGGTGTCCGTGTCGCCGCCGCAGCGGATCACGCTTTGCAACACGGTTCGCAGGTCGCCGCCGGGCGTGGCAAGGTACCGAAACCAGGCGTGCAGCACGACGGGAACCGTGTGGTACACGTAGCCGCTTACGCCGTACGTCAGGCCGAGCGTTTCGGCCGCGAAGGTTTGCGTGCTTTCGCCCCGCGCCGCGCTCACGGCGGCGCGCTGCGCGAGGCGCAGCAGGTCAAAGCCTTCGTCGGGCGGCAAAACGCGCGCTAAGCGCGTGAGGTAGCGTTGCGCGGAAGGTCGCTTTTGCGCGCTCATCGCGTGGGCGGCAAGCGCGACGGTAAGCGCGCCAAACTCGGCCTTCGGGTCCGTGTGCGTGATGCGCGTGGTGGTCCGCACGAGTTCGCGCAGCCGAATCGTGTGGTGGCCGAAGCAAACGCCGAGCAGGGGCGCGCGCATGGCCGGCCCGTTGCCGGCAGAAAAGACGCCGCTGCGCGCGGGCGATATGCCGATCAGCAGCCGGAGGGTCGCGCGCAGGGTGGCGAAACCGACGCCGGCCGGCAGCAGGAGCAGCCAGAGCCGCAGTTCGCGGGCGAAACGATTCTCGAAAAGAGCCAGGCCGCCGGCCGAGGCGACGAGGGCTTGGGCGACTAAACAGGCGTGTTCGGTGTCGTCGGAAACCAGGCCCCGGCCACCCGGAAGCAGCCGGTAGCCGTCAGGGTCGGGAAAAAGCCGTCGCTGCCGCCGGGCCGTCAATCCCTCGGCGGGCAAGCCGAGCGCGTCGCCGACGGCCGTTCCCAGCAGGCACCCGGCGATGGCGTCGGCGCGGCAGTTTCTCGTGTTTGCGTTTTCCATAAAGGTGTAAACGCGACACGAACGAAGAGGTTACGGCGCCCAGCGGCTAAAGCCGCGGGCAACAAAGGCACCAAGCCTCCTGCGGAGGCTGCCGAGGGCTTGCCAGCGAGACAGCATGCCTTTTGGAAAGCCGGTCCGCAGCCTCCGCAGGAGGCTTGGTGCCTTTGTTGCCCGCGGCTTTAGCCGCTGGGCGCCCACATAATGCACCACACGGCCGCGAGCACGAGAATTGCGCCGACTGCGGTCAGGAACCGGAACGGGTCGCCGAAGACGCTCACGCCCAGAATCGCGCCGATGACCGGCTGAATAAAAATAAACGGGGTGATTTCGGAGGCGTCAGCCACTTCGAGCAGACGGAACCAGACCACGTAGGCGATGAGCGTACAGGCGACGAGCAGGTAGGCGAAGGCGGCCCACGCAGCCGGCGTCGACGCGGCCGGGCCGTGCGCGACACGCTCCCACACGGCGAACGGGGCAAGCAGAAGCGCGCCCAGCAAAAACTCGTAGGTGACGATGGTTCGGCCGTTGTAGCGAGCGGTCAGCCGCTTGACGGTCAGCACGCCGGCCGACTCGAACAGCAGCGAGGCGACGATCAGCGTGTTGCCCAGAAGTGCCGCGCGGCTTTCGGCGACGTTACCCGCCGTGGCCGGCTGCCGCGTGGACAGCACAACCAGCAGCGCGCCGCAAAAGCCGAAAACGATGCCGGCAAGCCGCGTGCGCGTGAGGCGTTCGCGCAAAAACACGACGGCCAGAACCACGACCCAAACGGGTTCGCTCGCCATGAGCAGAGCGGCGGCAGTTCCCGTGGATAGAGCCAAACCGACGTAGTTGAACGTGTAGGTCAGGCCCATGCCCAGCAGGGCGAGGCGGCCAAACAGCCACCAGTCGCCTTTTTGCCGCACGCGCAGGCCGGCCGGGTCGCGCCACAGCCCCCACGCGCCCAGCAGCACCCCCGCCACGGCGAAGCGGAAAAACGCGGTCCGAAACGGCCCGAAGCCCGGCGCGCTCGGCGTCCCGATGGCGATTTTGCCGGTCACGTACGCGCCCGCCCACAGCAGGCAGCACAGAATAGCGAGCGCGTAAACGGTCTTCCTGGCGAGCGGAGGCTTCGTCAAGAAATGGCGGCCGGTGACGGCGAAGCGGCCCAAAGCCGCTTTACCTTGTCGCGCGAATAGGTGATGAGGTCGCTGTCGCCGTAAAAGGTTTCAAGGGTGATGGTGTGGTCGTAGCCGCTTGCCTTGAGGGTGCGGATTTCGCGCTTCCAGTCAATCGTGCCCGCACCGATGGCGAGGTGGTCGTCGCCACGGCCCTTGTTGTCGGAAAAGTGGACGTGGAGCAGGCGGCCTGGGTAGCGGGCGAGCAGGCCGGGGGCGTGGCTTTTGTTCGTGCGGATGTTGGCGTGGCCGATGTCTAAGTGCAGGCCGACGGTGGGCAAAGCGTCGAGAACGGGCGCGAGGCTTTCGGCGTCGTCGCCCTCGACGTTTTCGATCATCAGGCGGATGCCGAGGCGGTCGGCCGTGGGCAGCAGCCGCTCGACGGCCTCGACGTTGCGCCGGTTGATGTAGGAAGGGTCGTGGCCGGGCACGCGGCAGTCGAGGTGCAGGTTCATCAGCCTCGCGCCCACGTCCGCGAAAACGTGGAGGCACGCTTCGGCCTCGGTGATTGCGCCGGCCTGAACGGCGTCAAAGGCCGAGCCGAACGGCAGGTAATACGCGGTGTGGCCGACCACGCCCAGATGACGCGATTCGAGAGCGAGACGGATTTTGGCGGCGTCCACCTGATCCGCGCGGGCGAGCGGCGGTTCGAGGGTCAGGTCCACGAAGTCAAAGCCCGCGTTTGCGATACGCGCGATTTCCTTGAAAACGTCGCGGCCGGGGTTGTTCATCAGTCCAAGCAGCACGTTTTTACTTTATCGTGCTGGGCGGCGTGAGGGCGCGCACGATGCGCGCGGCGGGCGGAACGGAGCCGATTTTGCCGACGCCCAGGCCCGCGTAAAAGGCCGGACCGTTTTCGTCGCCTGCCGTGCGGACCCGGCGGGACGGCACGCACGGCCAGTCACCCTGATCGAGGCGAGTGTCGAGGAAAAGGTCAGACGCTTCGGCGCGCACCAGGCGGGCCTTGTAGGCAGCCGGCGCGCGCGACTCACGGCAAGCGACAAAGCGCGTGCCCAGCACGGCGGCACGCGCGCCGAGCGCGAGTACGCGCGCAACGTCGTCTTGGTCCGCCAGTCCGCCCCCGGCGACAATCGGCAGGTTCGTCGCCTCGCGGACGCGGATGATCAGGTCGGCAAGCCGAAACGGGCCGCGTACCTGACCGCCGGCCTCGTTGCCCTGAACTACCAGAACGTCGGCCCCGGTTTCGGCCGCCTCGCGGGCCTGTTCGGGCGTCCCCACCTGCCAGAAAATTGTTCCGCCGGCCCGTTTGACGCGCGGCGTGAGACGGGGGCCATTCCACCAGAAGACTTGAAACAAACCCGCGTCCGCGTCCAGGCAAGCATCGAGAACCGACTCCGGCTCATACGGGGCGGTGAACGCGCACAAAACGGGGCGCGGCGTGCGCGCCCGCACACGCCGCAGCAGACGGCTCGCCCCGGCCGCGTCGTGCCTGCGCCGCAGCGACACGCAGCCCAGCCCACCCGCGCGCGACACGGCAGCGGCGAGACGCGCGCCGTCGTACTCTCCGAGCGGGGCCTGAACGACGGGCGCGGCCAGACTCAGGCCGTCGCAAATGGGCCAGCGCGACCAGCGAAAAGCGGCGGGAAGAACGGCATCGTCGTCCATGACTTTCTTATAGCACGGCCCGGCCGGACCGGTACAGGTCGGCGAACGCGGACGGCAGGTTTGCCGGTTCAAGCGCGGCGACGACTTCCTCGACCGAGTAGGCGACACGGCGAATTTCAACGCGCGGCGGCGCGTTTGGCGCGAAATGCAGCAGCGCGTAGGCCGCGCGCGAATCGCCGTCGCCGGGCCGGCCGGCCGAGCCGGCATTGACGAAAAGAACGCCGCTTATCGTTTTTACCATCGGCCAGTGCGTGTGCCCCGAAACGATCACGTCGGCGCGCGCGCTTGCGGCAACGGCCTCGAAGCGGGAAACGGACGTGAATGGGTGCAGACCGTGTTTTTTGTGGTCGTCGGGCGCGATGTGGGTCATCAGGACACGGTGGCCGTCGAACGTTTCGCGCACCTCGACGGGCAGGGCGGCAAGGTATTCGCGGCTCGCCGCGCTCAGGTTTTCCCAGGCGTGCTCGAACGCGCGAAACTTGAGCGGGTCCTTGCTCGCGCGCCATTTTTCCCGTTTGCGCGGGAAGGCGAGCGTTTTCTCGTCGTAGTTGCCGAACACGGCGCGAACACTCCGGGCGGCGAGGATTTGCACGCATTCGTCGGGCCACGGACCGTAGCCGACGAAATCGCCCGCGCACCACACAGGCGCGTTTGGGGCGGTGACCGCGAGATCAGCGAGCACGGCCTGGAGCGCGGGCAGGTTCCCGTGAACGTCGGAAACGACGGCAAGCAGCGGCACGGACCTATTTTTTCTTGCCCGGCTTTTTGCCGCCGTCCATTTTCTTTCTCGGCGGCGGCGCGGAGACCTGCGCGTCGGTGATCTTGGCTTCCAGTACCTCGCGGTCGTCGCGCAAAATAGCCGTGTAGCGCCGCTGGGCCTTTTTGCCCGGCTTCGCTTCCGCTTCCGCGAGCAGTTCGATCTGGGCAGCGGTCGCCTCGACTTCAGCGGCCAAGCGACGTAGCCGTTTGGGTTTGAACGCGCCAAGCGGCCCCGGCAAGGCGTCGAGCAGGCCGGACAGTTGTTCGGCCTCACGTGAAAACGCCTTGCCCGCCTTGTCGCCGATGAGCCGGGTCAGGTCGGAAAGGGCAGTCTGGGCGCGCACAACGTGGCGTTCGAGGTTCGTGCGGGCGTCCTCGCCGGCGTCGCCCGGCACGGTCGCCGCCGGCGGCGTTTCTTCGGTACGCGGCACGGCGGGGTCGCGGGCGGGGGGGCGCTCCTCGGCGTCGCGGTCGGCGGGGACGAGCGGGGCCAGGGTAGCGTCGGTCGCGGGCAACGTGTCCGTTGCGGGCGGGGCGGCGAGGCGCACGAATTCGAGGGTTTTTTCCGCCAAACTGCGCGCCATTCCGGTCATGCTCACGAGTTGCTCGGCGCTCGCCTGAGCGAGTTGAGTCCGCGTGGTGACGCCGGCTGCTTCAAGAGATGCGCGGCGGGCGGGGCCGAGGTTGGGGACGCCGTTCAAGGCGTCGTCCGCGCTGCTGTTCATGTCCATGCGGCCATTTTACCCGCGTGCGCGCGCGGCTTGCCCCGGCAAGCGGGCGCGGGTTATAATCGCCCGTTCGTTTGTCGTCATAAGGGGGCAGGCTGTTATGCTGGCGGTCGTCGAGTCAAGCGCGATTCTGGGGGTGGACGCCTACGAGGTGCGGGTCGAGGTCAACGTCGCGCCCGCGCAGATTCCGCAGTTCACCATCGTCGGCCTGCCCGACGCGGCCGTTCAGGAGTCGCGCGAGCGCGTACGGGCGGCCATCAAGAACAGCGGCCTGTCGTTCCCCGGCGACAAGAAAATTTTGGTGAACCTCGCGCCCGCCGACACGCGCAAGGCCGGGCCGTCCTTCGATCTGCCCATCGCGGTCGGGCTGCTGGTTGCGACCGGCCAGATCAGCGAGGAAAATCTGGGCGGAACCGTGCTGGTCGGCGAACTCGGTCTCGATGGAACCGTGCGGCCGGTATCGGGCGTGCTGCCCGTCGCCATCACGGCGCGGGTGGCCGGCAAGCAGCGCCTGATCGTTCCCGCCGCGAACACGCGCGAGGCCGCCATCGTGGGCGACATCGCCGTGTACCCCGTTCACACCTTAGCAGACGTGCTGCTGCTGCTCGCCGATCCCGCGAGCGTCACGCCCGTGACCGAGGACCCGCGCGCGGTCTTGGCGACACAGAGCACGGGGGACACGGACTTCGCGGACGTGAAGGGGCAGGCGCACGTCAAGCGCGCCCTCGAAGTCGCCGCCGCCGGGGGACACAACTGCCTTCTGATTGGCCCGCCCGGCTCCGGCAAGACCATGCTCGCGCGCCGTTTGCCGACGATCCTGCCCGGTCTGTCCGTGGACGAGGCCCTGGAAGTCACGAAACTTTACTCGGTGTCCGGGCTTCTGCCGTCCGGCGAGGCGCTAGTCACTCAGCGGCCGTTCCGCGCGCCGCACCACACCATCTCGAACGCCGGCCTGACCGGCGGCGGCACGATTCCCCGCCCCGGCGAGGTGTCGCTCGCCCATCACGGCGTCCTTTTCCTGGACGAACTGCCCGAATTCAACCGCGACGTTCTCGAAGTCATGCGCCAGCCGCTTGAGGACGGCCAGGTCACCATCGCGCGCGCGGCGGCAAGCCTGACCTATCCCGCCAAGTTCACCCTGATCGCCGCCATGAACCCGTGCCCGTGCGGCTTTTACGGCGACAGCCTCAAGCCCTGCACCTGCTCGCAGGGCGCGGTCAACAAGTATCTTCAGCGCATCTCCGGCCCATTGCTCGACCGCATTGACATCCACATTGAGGTGCCGCGCCTCAAGCACGACGAACTGACCACGCCCCCGGCCGGCGAAGGCTCGCTCGCCATCCGCGCCCGCGTGGAAACCGCCCGCCAGGCCCAGGCAGAACGCCTCGCCGGAACCGGCCTGTTCTGCAACGCGCACATGGGGGCGAAGCAAATCCAGCGTTTCTGCGACGTGCAGGGCGACGCCAAAAGCCTGCTGAAAGCCGCCATCACCCAGATGAGTCTTTCGGCCCGCGCTTACGACCGCATCCTCAAACTTGCGCGTACCATCGCCGACCTGGCCGGCGAGGAGCAGATCGGCATTGCTCACGTCGCCGAGGCCGTGCAGTACCGCGCTTTAGATCGCAAGTTCTGGGGTTGAGGGTCCAGAAATATAAACGGTCCGAAATGGGGCGCCGGTGCTCGGCGCGTCCGAACCTGGCGTAGAATAGGCTGCGCGTGCCCGACCTACCCGTCGAGCGTGCGGGAAACCAGGCCCTTCTCGTCGTCAGGAACGTCTTCTTTGTTTGCAGGAATGACCGCCGAGTCGCCGCTCCTCACCTTTCTTTTCACCGACATCGAGGGCAGCACCCGGCTCTGGGACCAGTACCCGGACGCCATGCGCCATGCGCTCGCCCGGCACGACGAACTGCTGCGCGCGGCCATCGAGGAACACGGCGGCCATGTCTTCAAAACCATCGGCGACGCCTTTTGCGCCGTTTTCCCCGCCGCCCCCAAGGCGCTCAGCGCCGTCATCGCCGCCCAGCGCGCGCTTTGCGCCGAACCCTGGGAAGGAATCACCGAGCGGGGCGTGCGCGTGCGGATGGCGCTGCACACCGGACCGGCCGAGCAGCGGGCCAACGACTACTTCGGCCCAACCCTGAACCGCGTCGCCCGGTTTTTGTCGGCCGGGCACGGCGGGCAGATTCTGCTGTCGCAGGCGAGCGCGGACCTGGTTCAGCCGGCTTTGCCGCCGGGCGCCGCCCTGCGCGACCTTGGCGAGCGCCGGCTCAAAGACCTAGCGCGTCCCGAACGCATTTTTCAGATCGTTTACCCGCAGGCGCTCCCCGACGACTTCCCGCCCCTGCGCTCGCTCGAAGCGTTCGTCCACAACCTGCCCGTCCAGGCCACGCGCTTTATCGGCCGGGAGCGCGAGGTCGAACAGGTACGGCAGCGTCTCGCCGCCACGCGCCTGCTCACCCTCGTGGGACCCGGCGGATGCGGCAAGACCCGGCTCGCGATCCAGGCGGCCGCCGAGCGGATCGAGGAGCACGACCACGGCGTCTGGCTGATCGAGCTGGCGCCGCTGACCGATCCGGCCCTCGTGCCCCAAACCGTCGCCTCGATCCTGGGCGCGCGCGAGGAGCCGGGCCGGAGCCTTTCCGACTCGCTGGCGGACTTTTTGCGGCCCAAATCGCTGCTATTGGTGCTGGACAACTGCGAGCACCTGATCGAGGCGTGCGCCCGTCTCGCCGACCGGCTGCTGGCCGGCTGCCCCGATGTGCGTATTCTGGCAAGCAGCCGCGAGGCGCTGGGCATCGCCGGCGAAACCATGTACCCTGTCCCCACTCTGGAAACGCCCGACCCGCGACGCCTGCCGCCGCTGGACGTTCTGGCCCGGCAGGCCGCCGTGCAGCTGTTCGTGGACCGGGCCGTGGCGAGCCAGGCCAGTTTCGTGCTGTCGCACGGCAACGCGCCCGCCGTTGCCCAGGTGTGCCACCGGCTCGACGGCATCCCGCTTGCCATCGAACTGGCCGCCGCGCGCGTCAAGGTGCTGTCCCCGGAGCAGATCGCCACGCGCCTCGATGACCGCTTCCGGCTGCTGACCGGCGGGTCGCGCGCCGCGCTGCCGCGCCAGCAAACCCTGCGCGCCCTGACTGACTGGTCTTATGACCTGCTGTCCGAGGGGGAAAAGCAGATCCTCGCCCGGCTGGCCGTTTTTGCCGGCGGCTGGACGCTGGAGGCGGCCGAGGCCGTGGCCGCGGGCGGCGACATCGAGGAGTGGGAGGTGCTGGACCTGCTCGCCCACCTGAGCGACAAATCGCTGGTCGTGGTGGACGAGAACGGCAGCGCTGGCGGCGGCGGCGAGGTGCGGTACCGCCTGCTGCAAACCGTGCGCCAGTACGCCCTGGAGCGACTGGGCGCCCCCGCCGACGTGGATGAGGCAAGCGCACTTGCCGAGCGGCACGGTCGCTGGTTCCTGGACCTTGCGGGCCGGGCCGAAAGCGAAATGGGCGGGGCGGGGCAGGCCGCCTGGCTGGAGCGCCTCGAAACCGAGTACGACAACCTGCGCGGCGCGCTCGACTGGTCGCTCGCGCACGACCCCGAAGCGGGCCTGCGGGCGACGGGCGCGCTGTGGAAGTTCTGGTCGGTGCGCGGCTATTTTTCCGAGGGGCGCGACCGGCTGGCACGCGTTTTGGAGCACACCTCAAACGGCGCGAACACGCTGAACGCCGAGCGGGCCAAGGCGTTCCGGGCGGCGGGCGCCCTCGCCTCCAACCAGGGTGACTACGCCGCCGCGCAAACCCTTCTCGAACAAAGTCTGGCGATCTGGCGTGCATTGGGCGACCGGCGCGGCGCGGCCGGCGCGCTCAACAGCCTGGGCAACGTCGCCTGGCGCCGGGGCGAGTTCGCCGCCGCACGCGCGCTGTACCAAGAGAGCGTGGACATTGCCCGCGCGCTCGACGATTCGCGCGGGGTCGCGGTCGCCCTGATCAGCCTGGGAAACGTCGCCTGCCAGCAGGGCGAATACGACGCGGCGCGGGCGCTTTATGAGGAGGCGCTGGCGACCACTCGCGCGCGGGGCAACCGCGAATGGGAAGCGGCCAACCTGCAAAACCTGGGCGACGTGATCTGGCTGCAGGGCGATTACGTTCAGGCCCGCGCGCTGTACGAACAAAGCCTGGTGATTCGCCGCGAACTGGGCGACAAACAGGGCATCGCGGCCTCGCTGGGCAACCTGGGCAACGTCGCCAGTCAGCAGGGCGATTACGTTCAGGCCCGCGCGCTGTACGAGGAGGCGCTGGCGATAAACCGTGAGATGGGCGACCGGCAATGGGAAAGCATCGGGCTGATCAACCTGGGCGACCTGGCCATTCGGTAGGGCAATCACGCTGAGGCGCGCGGCTCCTATGAGGGAAGCCTGATGATCCGCCACGAGCTGGGCGACAAATGGGGCATCGCCAACGCACTCCACAGCCTAAGGTGTGTTTCAAATAGGTTGAGGTCTCGTAAAATGATCGTCATGGAAAGACGCTATGGTTTGCGCGACGATCAGTGGGAACGCTTGGAGCAGTTGGGGCTGCCGGGCCAAAGCGGGCATGTTGGTGTCACCGCCAAAAACAACCGCCTGTTCGTTGAAGCCGTGCTGTACCGCCTCCGGGCGGGCATCGCGTGGCGCGACCTGCCGCCACACTTCGGTAACTGGCACCGCGTCTACGTTCGCTTCAACCGCTGGAGCAAGCAGGGCGTGTGGCACAGGGTATTTGCGCAATTGAGCAAAGAAGCCGACAACGAGTACGCCATGATCGACTCGACCATTGTTCGGGCACACCGCAGCGCAACGGGCGCTCGCAAAAAAGGGGCACGACCAACGAGAGCAAAAAGCGCGAGTGCTTGGGCCGGAGCCGGGGAGGACTGACCAGCAAGATTCATGTGGTTTGTGATGCCATCGGCAGACCCACGGCCTTGATGCTCACGCCCGGTCAAGCCAGCGACCTGGATGGCTTTGACCGTTTGGCACAAACGATCCAGGCCGATGTAGTCATTGGCGACAAGGGCTATGACGCGGACAAACGGGTGCGGGCGGTGCTCGCCCGCTCCGGCAAGACGGCGGTGATTCCCCCGCGCCGCAATCGAAAGAATCCGGCCACCTACGATAAGGAGTTGTACAAGAAGCGTCATCACATCGAGAACTTCTTCAGCCGCTTGAAAGACTTTCGCGCCATCGCCACCCGCTACGAGAAGAATGCATGCAACTTCCTGGCAGGGGTCTATCTGGCCGCTGCCATCGTTTGGCTCAATTGAGAACACACCTTAGCCAGCCTTGCCTGCGCGCGGCAGGAATGGGCGTGGGCGGCCCGCGTTTTCGGAACCGCCGACGCGCTGCGTGAGTCCATCGGCGCACCGCTGCCGCCCGTGGACCGCAGCGAATACGAGCAAAACGTCGCCGCCATGCGCGCCAACCTGGGTGAGGAAACCTTTCTCGCCGCCTGGGCCGAGGGCCGCGCCATCACGCTTGAACAATCAGTCTCCTTCGCTTTGGAGAGCGGCGCGTAAAAAGCGCGCCTTTTGCTTTCCTACGCTCCGCGTCTTCGAGGAGGTCGCGCGGGTTAGTTTTAGCCCGGCGACTTGACCACAGGGCCATGAACAAAGCCGGAGGCCGAACCTCCCTCGACAGGTACGTCGCCGAAGGCGTTCAGTACCACGCCCTCGACCGCAAGTTCTGGGGCTGAGCAGGATACGAACTCTTGGAACGCAGCGACGAATTGCGCGAGCAGGAAGCAGACGACCCCGACCCGGGCGCAGCCGCCGCGGCGGCGCTCGTTTTCCGCACGCTTACCCCGGAAGAGGCCGGCGTGCTGCATGAGGAACTCAAAACCACGCCTAACATCTTGGGCTACACGGTTCCCGAACTGTTGCGCTTCCGCGAGGTGGTCGTTGCTCACGACGCTGAGGGCATTTTCGCCGGGGCGTGTTTGAGCAAGGATTTGGCGTTCGGCTGGACCGACGTCGCCGTGCTTTACGTTTTTCCGGCCTTTCGGGGGCGCGGCATCGCGGCGCGGCTCTACGAAGACGCGTTCGCGCGGGCATGCGGACGCGGTCGGCACGTCTTCACCCTCAGCCGCAGCCCCCAGGTCATCCGTCTAATGGAGCGATTCGGGATGAAAATGACCCGGTCCTTGTGGCGCGCGCCGCTCGCCTTCCACCTGTACATGAACGGGCACATGATGAGCGTTTACCGAACCCGCGAAATGCTGCGTAAAGCCGGCATGCCGGGGGACGGCGGCCCTGGCCTCACGGCCGGAATGAAGCGGCGTGATGGAAGCCGCTGACGAGCCAAACGACCGCCGCGTGTTTCACCTGAGCGACGGCGGCGCGCACAAGTTTTGGAGCGTTCAGGTCGCCGGAACCGTGCAGACCGTGCGCTTCGGCCGCATCGGGGCTGCGGCCGGCCAAACCCGCACGAAGTCGTTTGCCAGCGCGGCGCAGGCCGCGAAGGCGACCCGGCGGCTTGTTTTTCAGAAAAAGAAAAAGGGCTACTGCGAGGTGTCGCCCGACGAAGATGCCCGCGCCGCGCCGAAACCGACGGCACGCCGGGTGGCCGCACCCGCAGCCGGGGGGCAGTTCGAACTGCCGTTTTGAGCGCGCTTCTTACGTCAAGATGTCGCGGATGACGCTGCCGCTCACGTCGGTCAGGCGCATGTCACGGCCGGAGTAGCGGTAAGTCAGCCGGGTGTGATCGAGGCCGAGCAGGTGCAGGATGGTCGCGTTCAGGTCGTACGTGGTTTGAACGTTTTCGGCCGCGCGGTAGCCGATTTCGTCGGACGCACCGAAGATCGTCCCGCCCCGAACGCCCGCGCCGCAAAGCCAGACGCTGAACGCGCGCGGGTTGTGGTCGCGTCCCGTGCTGCCTTCGGTGAAGGGCATCCGGCCGAACTCGGTGTGGAAAACGACCAGGGTGTCGTCGAGCAGTCCGCGCTGCTTCAGGTCCATGAGCAGGCCGGCGATGGGCAGGTCCACCTCGCGCGCGTGCGTTTCGTGGTTCTTTTTTATGTCCCCGTGCGCGTCCCACGACTGATCGAAGACGCCGCCGCCGCTGTACAACTGGACGAAGCGCACGCCGCGCTCGACCAGCCGGCGCGCGAGCAAGCATTGCCGCCCGAAAAGTTGCGTTTCGGGCCGGTCCAAGCCGTACAGCGCGTGCGTGGCGGGCGTTTCTTTGGCGAGGTCCACGGCCTCGGTCGCGTGGGATTGCATGCGGTACGCCAGTTCGTAGGAGCGGATGCGCGCGGCCAGCTCCTGCTCGCCGGGCCGGGAGCGCAGAAACTCCTCGTTGAGTTTGCCCAGCAGGTCCAGCGTTTTGCGCTGCCGGGCCGGCGACTGGTCGGCAGGCGGCTTGAGGTTCAAAACCGGCAGTTCGCTCTGGCCGCGAAACGGAACGCCCTGAAAGTTCGAGGGCAGGAAGCCTGAACTCCAGTTAGTCGCGCCGCCGCCGACGAGGGCGCGCGGGTCCGTCATCACGACGAAGGCGGGCAGGTTCTCGTTTTCGGTCCCCAGCCCATACGTGACCCACGAGCCGAGGCCGGGCCGGCCGTTCAAGACCGCGCCGGTCAGCATGTGATAAACGGCCGGAACGTGGTTGTTGCTTTCCGACGTCATTGAGCGAACAAGGGCGAGGTTGTCCGCGCAGCCGCCGATGTGGGGGAACAGTTCCGAAACCGGCATCCCGCATTTTCCGCGCGGCTGGAACGTCCACGGCGAGCGCATCAGTTTGCCGGGCGCGCTGCGCCCGCCGGTGTCGAAGCCGGGCCGCTCGGCGACCGACTGGCCGTGCTGCTTGTCCAGTTCGGGCTTGGGATCGAACGTGTCCACGTGGCTCAGGCCGCCGAACAGGAACAGCGAGATAACGCGCTTGACTTTGGGCGCGAAGTGCGGCGCGCGCGGCCGAAGCGGGTCCGGCGCGACCGGGGGCGGGGCAGCGGCGGCCAGCGCGCCGTCCGCGCCCAGCAGAGTGGCGAGCGCCAGCCCGCCAATGCCGCCGCCCGCGCGCGCCAAAAAATCCCGCCGCGCGATGGTGCGCGGCCCGTCGTGGCCGTCGTTTTTTTGGTTGGTCATAGTGTCGCTCAGAAGACGTACACGAACTCGTTCAGGTTGAAAACGGCGTGGGCGAAATCCGTCAAAGCGTCGGGGCCGCCCGCGCGTAAAAAGGCGACTGCGAGGCCGGTTTCGCGCGGCGAGGGCGCGCGGCCGAACGCGAGCCAGTACGCGCGCGCGACCTGCTTGGCCGGTTCCGCGCCCGCTTCGCGCTTCAGGCGCGCGGCGAAAAGCCGCGCCTGCCGGCGGATCAGCGGGTCGTTCAGCAGGGTCAGCGCCTGCGTGGGCGTTGTGGTGACGTTGCGCTGGGCGACGCTCGCGCTGATTTCGGGGCAGTCGAAAACTTCCAGTTGCGGCAGCAGAAGGGACCGTTTAACCTTGACGTACACGCTGCGCCGCCACGTTTTGGGGCCGTCCTCGGCATCGGCCGGCCAGTTGACGCCCTGAAAGGTGTCCGCGCGCAGCGACGGGTCCACGGGCGGGTAAACCGGCGGCCCGCTCCGTTCCCCGTTCAGCGAGCCGGCGACGAAAAGCAGGCTGTCGCGGATCGCCTCAGCCTCCAAACGGCGGACGGACATGCGCCATAACAAACGATTTCCAGGGTCCGCTTTCGCTTCTTTGGATCGGAGGGCCGACGATTGCTGGTAGGTGGATGACAAAAGCATCAAGCGGTGCATCGGCTTCAAACGGCCACCTTCTTTTCGGAAGCGAACCGCGAGCCAGTCGAGCAGTTCCGGGTGGGTGGGGCGCTCGCCGCTGACGCCGAAGTTGCTGGGCGTGTCCACCAGGCCGCGCCCGAAGTGCTGCCGCCAAACACGGTTCATCCACACGCGGTCCGGCAGCGGGTTG
>JAABUN010002508.1_pt1 | contig 32359 bp, 36 predicted proteins | sample 5559311 | NCBI WGS metagenome assembly JAABUN01 (sample SAMN10711877, study PRJNA513370) | rock metagenome | isolation source: Antarctica rocks | place: Antarctica: Victoria Land, Siegfried Peak sud | reverse complement strand
CTTCGCGGGCCTGACCACCGTCGATGGCGGCCAACACCCTGACTCTGAGATCCTTTGAATATGGTTTCATGCTCGGAGGTTAGCAAAGGATCAACCCTTATGCGATTCGCTGTCAGAACTGTCCCCAGCCAACAGCCAAGGAAGCCGAGCGGGACGGAGAGGAGCACGGGCGGCGTCGACAGGGGAAAGGGTGAGCTCACGCCTGATATTACTCCCGTAGCAAGGACGATCAGTACGAGCGAGGAAGTCAGGCCGAAGGCTATTCCGGTCAGCGCGCCCGCTGTGTTGAAGCGCCGCCAGAACCAAGATGGGGAAATTGGCGCTCGCCGCTACTGCAAAGGTCAGGCCAATGACGAAGGTTATGTTGATACTGGAGCCGGCTACAATAGTCAGCACCATGGCCAGGATCCCGATCTCATGTACTGTCGCTACTCGACGAAAAAGACATTAGGGAATAGGAAAGAGATCCGCAACGATTTTCTGAGTTGTCCCATTCCAATATGCTTGTCAGCCCTTGAAGGAGGCAGCACCATCGTCCACGAAGAACGAATGCCCGTTAACAAACGAGGCGTAGGAGGTGGATGGCGGCAAGCACGCGCCAGCCCTCGGTGGCGAGCAGGGTGGTATGCTCGATCACCCAAGGGTCCGTGACATACTCCCCGTAGTTGTGGTCGATGTGGACGGCGACGGCTTCATCAGGTAGTGACCAGCCTGGGACGACCGCCGACAGGTGAAGGTTGATGAGTGTCCGCAGCCCAGGCAAGTAGGTGGCTCGAAATGGTGGACGCGCACGAAGATCTCCTCTCTAGTTTGGACCTATCTCTCTGGTAAGCAGATGGTCCCGGAGGAGACCGAGCGCACGCTCGTGTTCTGCGTCAGATCACGCATGCATCGTAGCAACCACTCGGTGCCCACGCTACTCCCTCTTTCGTCTCATCACCAACTTCCCGACAGAACCCAGGGTTTGTGTCTCAGTTTGCCCGTCTAGGCTGTCAGTGGTTGGCCAGGTTGGAACATTAAATCGCTCTCTCACGGGCGACCGGCGCGACGCTAGCCGAGCGGAGTCGTGCCGTGGGCGAGCCGCGCAATGCTCCGGCTGCCGCCGTGCATGGGTTTCTGAGCCGAGATGGGGTCCGCCCTGCCGAACTTCTCGAAAAGGGCCGGGCGGAGATCCGAGGCTACGGCACCCAGATAAAAATCGGACGAGTCGTTTCAGTCAAGCGCGTCGAAGGCGGTTTTGCCGTAGCTCTCGACGATGGAGGCTCTGTCAACGCTCGCCGATTGCTCGTGGCTACGGGCCTCGTCGACGAGTTGCCGGACGTTCCGGGGGTCCGGGAGCGTTGGGGGCGCGACGTGCTGCACTGTCCGTACTGCCACGGGTGGGAGGTCCGGGATCAGCAGATCGGCATCCTGGCCTCGGGTCCCATGGCTGTGCATCAGGCGCTGTTGTTCCGGCAGTTGAGCGCCGACGTGGTGCTTTTTCGGCACACCGCGCCTCGGCACACCGAAGACGAGGCGGAGCAACTGGCTGCACGCGGCATCACGGTCGTTGACGGCGAGGTCTCGACCCTTGAAGTGCACGACGACCAGCTCTCTGGTGTACGGCTGCGCTCTGGCGAATTTGTCCCATGTCAGGCGGTCGTGGTCGCGCCGCGCTTCGTTGCCCGTGCGGAGGTGCTGAGTGCTCTGGGACTGGAAACGACCGACCGGGAGATCTCCGGTCACGTTCTCGGCAGCTACGTACCCGCCGACGTTACGGGAGCCACGACCGTACCGGGAGTGTGGGTCGCGGGCAACGTCGCCGACCCTTTCGGTCAAGTCGTAGGTGCCGCCAGTGCTGGCGCGATGGCTGGAGCCCACATCAATGCGGATCTCGTCGCCGAGGACACGCGCTACGCCGTCGCCGCCCACCGAGATCGCACATCGTCCACCATAGTAGGGAGCCCCTAATGACGGAGAAGTTCACCCAGGAGTTTTGGGATAAGCGGTACCGCTCCCGAAATCACTTGTGGAGCGGCGAAGCCAACCACCACCTGGTCGGCCACGTGTCGGAACTCGGTGGCGGGACGGCGCTCGACGTCGGCTGCGGTGAGGGTGCGGATGCTATCTGGCTGGCCGAGCGGGGCTGGCGGGTCACTGCCCTCCATGTGTCCACTGTGGCGCTGGGGCGCGGTGCGACGCACGCCGCCGAAGCTGGCGCCAACATAGCGCGACGGGTCAAGTGGCTTCACGAAGACCTCATGGTCTGGAACGGTCCCGAGCCAGATTCCTACGACCTGGTCACCTCCCAGTTCCTGCACCTGCCTAAAGAACCCCGCGAATCACTCTTTCGTCGCCTCGCCGTCTCCGTATCGCCGGGTGGCACACTGCTGATCGTCGGTCATCACCCTGCGGACCTCCAGCCCGAAATCTCACGCGAGATGGCCGAGTTATGCTTCACTGCATCCGAGATCGCCGCGTTGCTCGACCCGCATGAGTGGGAGATCATCGTCGAAGCGTACGTCGAACGCCTCGCCATCAATCCCGGAGGTCACACCCACGACGCAGTGCTCCGAGCCCGCCGACGGTACTAGCGCAATACGATCTACTCGTCCAATTTCGCCTTCAGATTTTTACGAATCTCCGTCATCCGCTCGCGATTCGCGCCCATGTCGGAGCTTCCTATCCGTGAGGCCGAACGGAAGTGTACTAGCCGCTCGTCCTCATCTATATAGAACTCAACATCGTCCACGAAACGAAATATACGGGACGTGAATTCGGCCCTCACGTAATCTTCGCCATTCTCAAGGATACTGGCCCTCGAAGATTCTTCGATGGTCTCCATGATCGCCGCTTTCACATCGCCCTTGCCTCCTACGTAAGCAATGGGCTCCATGCGATGCTCGGTGTCACTTTTTTTCGCCTGGGTCGAGACACAGTTGGGAGTCTCCGGGCAAGGTTTCAACGCTCCATCTTCGGCTCCGAGGTCTTCGGGGGCAGTGCCGCCGCAGCCTGACAGCAGAGAAATCAACAGGAACGATGCCGCGAGCATCGGGATGTGAGTTGATTTGTATCTTAGGCTGAGTTTGCGAGATTGGCTTGTCGCTGAGTGCAAGTGTGGTCCTTTATCGCAAGAGAGGAGTTTGTTCAGCGAGGCTATCATGTCAATAGGACGGATTGTGTGAGCGTTGCGGCGGCCTGGCTGGGGCGGGATAATATGAGAGACTGGTGAGGTGGACAGCTTCCGGGAGGGGGAACATGGCGCGGACGATACGGGTGGTGGTTGCGAAGGTCGGGCTCGACGGGCATGACCGGGGGGCCAAGATCATCGCCCGAGCATTGCGCGATGCCGGTATGGAGGTCATCTACACCGGCTTGCATCAAACTCCGGATCAAGTAGTCGAAGCCGCCATTCAGGAGGATGTGGATGCTATTGGCGTCTCCATCCTCTCCGGCGCCCACATGACTTTGATCCCGAAGATAATGGAGCTTCTGAAGGAGAACGAAGCCGAAGACATCCTAGTATTTGTTGGCGGCACCATACCGAAAGGCGACATTGAGAAGCTGAAAGAGTTAGGAGTCGGGGAAGTTTTTACGCCCGGAACGCCAACCGGGAAAGCTGTAGAGTACGTTACGTCAGCGGTATCCGCCGATTAGTTCGGCCAAGCCTTCGAGCACTAAAGGGAGACGATTTTGGATTATGTAAGCGTTGAGAGTCTGGATAACAATGTTGCTGTTCTGACCATAGATCGGCAGGACAAGTTAAACGCCCTGAACCCGCAAGTGGTCGAAGAGATCGGGCAATCCCTGTTGGAGATCGAAGCTGAAGGTCCACCCGCGATCATCGTGACCGGCGCCGGGGAGAAGGCGTTCGTCGCCGGTGCGGACATCGCCGCGATGAACGACATGGACCCTCTGCAAGCCAAGCGTTTCGCGGAAGTCGGACACGCCGCGATGGCTCTTCTGGACCGTAGCCCGGTACCGACCATCGCCGCAGTCAATGGCTTCGCGCTTGGTGGGGGATGTGAGATCGCGCTGTCCTGCGATATCCGGATCGCCGCCGCCAACGCTCTCTTCGGCTTCCCGGAAGTGGGCCTCGGTATCCTGCCGGGGATGGGCGGCACACAGCGAGCACCGCGACTGATAGGACCGGCGGTCGCTAAAGAGTTGATCTTCACGGGCCGTCGCATCGGGGCGGACGAGGCCCGCCTGATGGGTCTCGTGAACCACGTTGTCCCCGAAGGCGAAGCCCTCAACGCTGCCAAAGAGATGGCCGCCGAGATCGCCGCCAACGGCCCGGTCGCCGTCCGCCACGCCAAAGCCGCCGCCAACCGCGCCCTCGACGTGGACATCATAAGCGGCCTCGAATACGAAGCCGACCAGTTCGCCCTGCTCTTCGCCACCGAGGACGCAAAAGAGGGCATGAGCGCGTTCATGGAGAAGCGCAAGGCCGAATTCGAGGGACGGTAATAGTCCACGAAACCGTTCTGCGCGTCCGGTACTCAGAGATCGACGCGCAGGGCATAGCGAACAACGCCAACTACCTCTCGTACTTCGAGATTGGACGCATAGAGTGGCTGCGAGATGCCGGTTTTTCCTACGCAGATCTGGAAAACCAAGGCTATGGCTTCGTTGTAGTGGAAGCTCATCTACACTACAAACGCGCCGCCCGCTTCGACGACGAACTAACGCTCCGCACGGAACTAGCGGAGCTAAACCGGGCCTCGCTGCGTTTCGAGTACGAGTTGCTGCGGGGCGAGCAGTTGCTCTCGTCTGGTTTCACACGCCACGGCTGCATACAGATCTCCACAGGCAAGCCTGTAAGACTCCCGCAGGAACTACGTCTCCTCGGCATCTCCTCCGCAAGCTAAGGACCAAACCTCGTGCAACGTTTCACATAGCCACCATCTCCTCTGCTGACCGGCTGAAAAGCTGACAACCTTTACTACGATGCGTATCGTCTTCGGGCGAGAGCCGCGAACAATCCTAGTGGTATAGCCGTGGCGGCGGCCATCACGAACATCAGGGGGAAGCGTCCGGCTTCGGCTAGAGGTGCTGCGAGGGTCGTTGAGATGCCACTGCCGATAAAGAGGGCGGCGGCGAAGAATGAGATCACGGTGGCCCGAGCCTCGGGTGCGACTTCGATTGCCCAGTTCTGGAGTGTTGGGTGCATGAAAGCGAACCCGCCTCCAACCAGAAACGCCGAGAACGCCACGCCCGCAAAGGTCTGGCTCAAGGCACCGGTTGCGTAGCCTGAAGCTAAGAGAACGCCTCCAGCGAGGATCAGGGCTGGTTTCCCGAACCTGTCGGCGATTCTGGGAGAAGCCTGAGTCCAGGCGAGAGTTGCCAATCCGAACAACCCCACCGCAAGACCCGCGATGGCTGGAGCGTAGCCTTCGGCTTCGAGAGCCGGAGCCAGGAATGTGAGGAAACCCAGGATCACACCTCCCTCTATCAGTGCGAAGAACACCACCAACATAGCCCACGGTGATCTCGCAAAACTCTTGATACCCGCAAGCGGTCCGTCGTCCTTATGCTCGGGCTCGGGGAGGCGAGAGACTACGAACCCCAGCACGAATGCCGCCACGACTGGCGCGGCGAACGCCGCACGCCATAGCCCATAATATGCCGCGATACCCGCAAGAACCGTTGAGAGCGCCGTCGCGATTCCGGTCGCGGCCAGCTGGCTGGAGAGAGCTTTCTGGCGAATGCCACTCGGTACGGTATCCCCGATATAGACCAGAGCCGCCGGGATCACGGCGGCAAACAAACCTCCGGTCAATGCCCGAGCAATCACAAGCACCACGAGGCTCGGAGCGAACGCGGAGACGAGACCCGGAACCAGCACCCCGATCAAGGCAACCCGCATAACCCTCACCCGTCCGAGCCGGTCGGACAGCAATCCCCAAACCGGCTGCATCAAACCGTAAAGTAGAAAGTACAGGCTGGCCGCCACCGCCACCTCCGCGAGCGTCGCACCTAGAGCCGCCGCGATAGTAACTAGCATCGGAGCTATAGTAAACCGGTCGAAGGTGCTCAGGAACGCCGCCGCCTGAAGCAGTCGCAATCGTCCCCTCACGCTAGCGGCATCATCCCTCACCGGTTGTCCGTCGCGTCCACGAGGGATAGGTTACGGAAGTCTCGCCTCTGGAACAAGTCGAACGGTTTTAGAGCGCTTCTTGGTTCATGTCTATGAGTAGCCGAGCCATTTCGCGGGCGGACTCAAGCGGTTCCGCGCTGCGGCGCACTACGGCTGTCACCCAGGCTCCCTCCAGCAGGATCAGCAGTCGCTCGGCCAAGGACTCGGGGTACGGGAAACCGGCTTCCATCGCCAGCTTACGCAAGTGCTCACGAGTGCCATCTTTGTGAGCCTGGATCACCGCCCGCCCCGGATGATCGTCGTCGGTGATCTCCGCCGCCGCATTGATAAACGCGCATCCCCGATATCCCTCTTCATCGAACAGGTACTCCCCATAAGCGTCGAAAGCCCCTAGTAACCTCTCGACGGGATCCGTGTAGAGGTCCGTATCCCTAAGCAAGACCGCCCGCCAACGCTCGTCCCGCCGCCGCAGGTACGCAGCCACAAGCTCGTCCTTGGACCCAAAATTGTTGTAGATCGTGATCTTGGAGACCCCCGCCTCGTCGGCGATAGTATCCACCCCAACCGCTCGAATGCCCTCCTCGTAGAACATCCGATACACCGTTGCCATTATCCTCTCAGCCGCAGGCGTCAACTCCTCCGTACTCTCTCCTGGACCGTCCTCCAAACTATCCACTTTTTATTTCTCCCTTCGTGTATCCGTTCACGTCATTATACCAACAGGTCTGTTCAATAGTACGTACAGGGCTAAATGACGGGAGGTGAGACGGCATGTTCGGAGTGGGTTACAGGTTGTTGAGGTTTGTGAGGGAGTTGGATCGGGGTTCAGCGGTAATGAGTGGTGAGGTCGCGCCCGGAGCCTATGATCAGGGTCGCATTGATTCGGGCGAACGAGAGAATGGAACTTCGCTCCGAGAGGCGGTCTCCTCTCTAGGTCAACTAGTCGCTCACGTGCGCGACGGTGGCTCGCGTCTAGCGGTCTTCGCGTTGTTGCTGGCGATGGTTCTCTGGGGAACGGTCTTCGTAGCGACAAAGGAAGTCATGGGAGAGGCCGGTCCTTTCACCGTCGCCGCCGGACGTTTCGCCATAGGTTTCGCAGTACTCTTGCCAATAGCCCGCAGCAAGGGATTTCGGCTGGTGGACATTTTCAGGCCGACTTATTTGCTCTTTGGTTTCATGGGAGTTTTTCTGGCCTACGGGTTGCAGAACCTCTCGCTCGTGTTCAGTTCCGCCAGCGACGCAACCCTCGTAATAGCCGCGCAGCCAGCGGCGGTCGTGATGATGGGGATGTTATTCCTGCGGGAGAAGTTGCCGGTTGCCCGGATGCTCGGCATTGGGTTGGCGATGCTCGGAGTGTTGCTGGTGAGTGGCGTGTCCTTTAGCAGCGGCGGGACCGATGCCTTGCTCGGCAACGCGCTCATGGTAGGTTCCGTGCTCGCTTATGGCGCTTATGCGGCTCAGGGGCGGGTACTTGGCGAGAACCAACCCGCCAGCCTCATTACGGCGGCGAGCTTTGGCGCGGGGTTGTTGTTCCTTACACCCGTCGCGGCGGGTGAGATGTACATCTATGGAATCCCCGAGCTTGGGACTCAAGGATGGCTCATCCTCCTGTACATCGGCGTCGTAACCACCGCTGCTACGTTCCTCTTGCTGAACTACGCGCTGCGGTATCTCGAAGCTGGAGCCGCCGGACTCTACTTCAACCTGCTCCCCGTTACGGGACTAACGTTCGCCGTACTATTCGGAAGCAGTGTCGGACCAATAGAGTTGGTTGGTGGGAGCCTTGCAATAGTGGGTGTCTTGCTCGGAGATTACCTGGTGCGCCGGAAAGCCAGCCAGGGATCGACGGGTGAGTTGGCCGGAGTTCATACCTAGACTGTTCGCGAGTGCTAGAAGACGCTACCTGATCGCTTTCAGCGCGGCGCCATCCGTATAGCTCCGTCCAGACGGATCACCTCGCCATTCAGCATCTCGTTCTCGATGATGTGACGAGCAAGAGCCGCGTACTCGTCCGGTCGTCCGAGACGTGGTGGGAACGGCACCTGCTTACCTAGAGAATCGCGGGCTTCTTCTGGGAGTCCGGCGAGCATGGCGGTGTCGAAGATACCGGGGGCGATGGTCATTACGCGGATGCCGCTCTGGGCGAGATCCCTGGCAATAGGCAACGTCATTGCGACGACACCGCCTTTGGACGCCGAGTAAGCTACCTGCCCCATCTGACCGTCAAAAGCCGCGACGGATGCCGTGTTGATGATAACCCCACGCTCGCCGTTCTCCGAAGGTTCGTTGCCGCTCATGGCCTCCGCTGAGAGTCGTATCACGTTGAAAGTACCGATGAGATTCACCGAGATCACCTTCGAGAAAGATTTCAATCCGTGCGGACCTTCCCGCCCAATGGTCTTCTCTGCTATGGCGATCCCCGCGCAGTTGACCACGCCATGCAACGCGCCAAACTCGCAGAGAGCTATCTGTACCGCCGCACTCACGCTCGCTTCGTCTGTGACATCGGTTTCGATAAAGCGCGTGTTTTCTACAGTTGCCTCGCCGCGTAGGTCTGCGATGACGACGTTTGCTCCGGATTCGGAGAGCATCTGCACGACCGCCGCGCCGAGGCCCGAGCCGCCGCCGGTTACTAGAAAAGTGTTGTCTTGTGTCTGCATTAGATGCGTTCCAGTATTGTCGCGGTGGACATTCCGTGGCCGATGCACATTACTTGCAGGCCGAGTTCGCCGTCCGTGGCTTCGAGACCGGCGAGCATCTTCGCCATTAGGCCCGCGCCGGTCGCTCCGAGAGGGTGGCCGTGGGCTATCGCGCCGCCCCACGGGTTGACCTTCTCCATATCGGGTTTCAGTTCGTCGGCCCAGGAGAGGACGACGGTGGCGAAGGCTTCGTTTATCTCGATCCAATCGAGGTCTTGGATGCTGACGCCCGCCTTCTTGAGCGCGAGCCGCGTCGCCGGAATAACACCTGTTAGCTGCATCGTGGGATCGTCCCCGACGGCTACTCTCGCTCGGAAGCGAGCTCGCGGTGTGAAACCGTCGGCTTCGGCTTGCTGGCGGTCGGCTACGAGAACAGCGGATGCTCCGTCGGAGATCTGGGACGAGTTCCCAGCCGTCACCACGCCGTCGCCGTTTGGGCGGAAGACGGTCTTGAGCGAAGCCATCTTCTCCGCGTCGACTACGCCTCTTATCCCCTCGTCGCTGGTTAGCTCGGTTTCATTTCCGTCGGAGTCGAGGCCGGGGGTCGGGATGATCTCGGCGTTGCTCGACTCGAAGGCGGCCTGGCTCGCCCGATGGTGACTCTCGGCGGCAAGCGAGTCCACGTCCTTGCGGTCTATCTTCCAATGGTCCGCGATGCGCTCCGCGCTCTCGCCCTGGTGGATCAAATCCTGCTTCTCTAGAAGTTCGGGATTGAGCTTGTCGTACCCGTCCGAACCGGCGTCCGGCACACCCCCGAGGTCACTAAACATCGGTGCGCGGGTCATGCTCTCGACACCGCACCCTATCGCGTACGAGATGTCTCCGGCAGCGATAGCCTGCGACGCGAAATGTACCGCTTGCTGGCTGGAACCGCACATGCGATTGATTGAAACTGCCGGAACCGTGACCGGAAAACCGGCCAGCATAACCGCAAGCCGACCCACGTTCGCACCCTGCTCCCCGGCTTGGGTAACGGTGCCGTTGACGACATCCTCCACAAGTTCCGGGTCTATGCCGGACCTCTCGACGAGGCCGTTCAGGACGTGAGCGAGCAGGGTATCGGGACGCACGTCCCGGAATGCGCCGCCTCGCCTACCAAACGGGGTGCGCACCGCTTCGAGGATTACCGCTTCGGACATCTTCTATCTCCTTTGTAGCCTATCCCTGGCGTGTAGTTTAAGCGTTAGCTGTCGTGTTGCTTGCGAACTCGTAGTCCGCGAATTGTTCGCGCAGTTTGCCGAGGCTCGCCAGCGCGACGGAGAGGCTTTTCGTCCGCCGGATAAAGTCCGCGTAAGTGTAGCGGTGAAAGCTTTTGTCCGGGTTGCGGGTGACGATCTCCTTCGTGCCATAGAGTGACTCGGCTCGTCGCATCATCGCTGGCAGCGTCAGGTCGTAGTCCATCATCAGGCCATCCATCTAGTTCTCCTTCCGGGTGACGTTCGGCACTTCGCGCAGCGCCGCGAGTGGCAGGTCGCGCTCCACCGCCCAGACCTCCCAGTCTCTGGCGCTTCGGGTGGCAAAGGCGCGGGCCAAGTCTCCGTGTTCGGTGGTCGTTAGACCGAGTTCTTCGAAGAGTCGCTGCCGGAAGTGCGGTTCTAGGGCGGCCACGGAGATCCAGGCATCGCTCGCCTGGTACAGGTTGTACTCTGGCAATCCACCACCAAGACCGCCGCCCGGCGCCGTCAGCCCGTGCCGCAGCGGTTCAGCGAAAGCCGCCGCCGACTCCGCCAGGGAGACCTCCGCGTAACCGCCCGCGCCTCCGGTGCTTCGCTCGCGGACAAGAAGCAATGCTAGTGCCGCGTTCACCGCCCGCTCCGCGCCCGCGAGGTCGGCGAGCAGTGTGCGCGGAAGGTCCGGGGGTGTTAGAAGACCCAGTCCCGCCTGGTACGTGAGGTCGTGGCCCGGTACGTTGTCCCTGGGCGCCGGGTCTCCGACAATGGCGACCTGCGAGAGGCCAGGGTACTGGGCTTCGAGCTTCTTCCAGCCAAGTCCGAGTCTCTCCAGTGAAGCCGACCGGCTGGATGTCAATAGTAGATCCGCTGTTTCGAAGAGTTCGTCGAGCCGGGTTCGCTCCTCGGGATTTTTTAGATCCAGAGCTACTATCGTTTGGCCGAGAGCCAGATCCCCATACCAGCGCGGTGCCGCTTTAGAGAGAGGATCGCCGGTCTGTGGCTCGACTTTGGTCACGTCTGCGCCGAGGTTCCTCATTTGGGCGGCGGCGACCGGACCCGGTACGTTGACTGCCAGCGACACTACCTGCATACCCTGCAGTGGACGCAGGGGGTACAATCCATCCTCCGAATTCTCGACCACGGCGACACCCTTTCCCGGAAGGTTCGCTGCCACCAACGCTAACCCTCCGGACGATGCGCGTCAAGTGGAGGCTACGATCCGTGGCTCAACCGTCCACTACCGTCAGGGTGATGCGGCTCGGGTGGGCGGTGTCGTGGAAGATAGTCTGGTGGGCGACGGCGGTCTCGGAGGATGTTATGGCACTCTCGCCGGTGTTGAGGTTGCGTTCCCAGCGGGGATGGGAGCTTGAGGTGATCTCCACCCGCACCCGATGCCCCTCGCCAAACGTAATGCCCGTCGACCAGAGGTCAATGCTGTACTCGTAGACCTCTTCCGGTGTGATCGGACTCGGCGCGGTCGGTTGAATGACGCCGGGAGCGGGATAACTCTCCCGCGCACTCGCCCTGATGATGCCGTCTGTCACGCACATCGCACGTCCATCAGGATACACGTCCACGAGCCGCGCCACGAAGTCCGTGTCCGGCGCGGAGGATGCCGCGAAGAGCGCTACGCTCACCTCGCCGATGGCAGTGTAGTCGCTGGAGAGTGGCTCGCTGGTGTAGGTGAGAACGTCGGGGCGGGCTTCGATACCGCGCTGATCCCGCGGCCCAAGCCCGTGGATCGGGGCCATCAACGTCGCCCCTCCAACCGTAGGTACGGGATCTCCGGGATCATAGTCATACTCATCAGGACTCTCGTCTCCCGGAATTTCGCCAGTCAGCTCACCATCGGCCTGCAAATACCAATCCTCCTTGCGCGAACCCGGCACCGGCCACTCCTCGTAGCCGCGCCAGCGATTCTCGCCCATCACGAAGACCTGCACCGGCGGCGTTCCGTCAAGCGCGGAGTCGTCGCCTTTTAGCGTCGCGTCGAACCAGCGCAGGTGAGCGTCCGTCAGATCTCCGCTGTAGTTCAGGAAGAGCCCGGCGGAGCCTATCCCGAAATCCAGTTCCCCAAACGTGCTGCCGAACTCGCCATGTGTCCACGGCCCGATCATCAGTCGCGGCGGTCGCATACCGGATGCTTCGGATCTCGCCTTCATCGCCGTGTACTGGCGCAGCGTCTCCCCGATAAAGCAGTCGTACCAGCCGCCGATGTGGAAGGAGGGAGTGTCTACTTTGTCGTACTTGCCGTCGATGTTGAGATAGTTCCAGCCCTCGTCGTCCACGCCGCGCTCGAAGCCGCCCTGCACGAAAGACATCAGGCCATCGGGGTTTGGGAGTTCGGAGAGCGGAAGGGTATCGTAGCCGCCGCCGGATAGAATTTCGTCTATCGTTCGTATTACCTCCGGCAATTTTTCTTTGATGGCTTCCGGGTTCCCGGCGTATTTGCGGACGAGAGCGTTGAGCGCGAGCCCTGTGGAGGCCCAGTATTGCATCAGGCCAAGCTCCTGAACGCCACCGCGCATCTGCACGCCGTTGAGGTGGTTGCCCCACGCAATGCCAGGGACGAGGCTCTTCAAGGCTGGTGGCTGCATGACCGCCGCGTGCCACTGTGTCTTGCCAAAATACGAGAGCCCGTACATCCCTACATCTCCGTCGCAGCCGGGTAGTTTCGCGGCCCACTCGACGGTGTCGTAGCCATCCTCGTATTCCTTGACGAACGGTGTGAACTTGCCTTCTGAGGCGTAACGGCCCCGCACGTCTTGCACCACGACTATGTATCCAGCTTCGGCGGCTTTTAGAGGGTTGATTGGGGCTGCCCCGAGCGGGAAGTCTTTGCCGTAGGGCATCCGGGAAAGAAGCACCGGATACTCGCCATCTCCCGCAGGACTGTAGACGTTCGCCATTAGGATCGTACCGTCGCGCATCTCCGCCGGGACGTTCTTCTGGACCTTTATCTCTGTTACGTTACTCAAGTCATCCACCCTCCGGTACTCAGATCATCCCTCCCGAACAAAGTCTAACCGAACAGCGAGCTTCGATCCCGCTTCTCTTATTTGACCAATCGTTCCAGTTTGTGTATGCTGAGGACATGAGAGTTGAGTTTAGTTTTGAGTAGGGTTGTTCATTCGGGGTGGCGGACGCCGATGGTGGTGGTGTTTTGCGGGTGTTTGATCGCGCTTATAACCTACGGTCTGCGGACGAGTTTCGGTTTGTTTGTGGACCCGGTCTCCGAGGGACGTGGATGGGGCCGGGAAGTCTTCGCTCTCGCCATCGCGATCCAGAATCTCGTCTGGGGTATTGGTCAGCCCGCTGCCGGTGCCATAGCCGACCGTTACGGTTCGGCGCGGGTCTTGGCCGCTGGGGGCGCGGTCTATGCCGTTGGTGTGGTTTTGATGGCGGTGAGTACTGCTCCGGCGGCGTTGTATCTGAGTGCCGGGGTGATCGTGGGTTTAGGGTTGGCTGGTGGATCGTTCACCATAGTTATCGCGGCTCTGGGAAGAATCGTACCGGAGGAACGCAGTTCGTGGGCGATGGGCCTGGCTACGGCGGCGGGTTCCTTCGGTCAGTTCGTCTTCGCTCCGCTCGGTCAGGCGTTTATCTCGTCGTATGGATGGGCGACGGCGTTGGTTTTTCTGGCTGGTTTCGTGGCTGTGGTCCCGGTTCTCGCGGTGGCGTTGAAGAGTGGGGGTGGAGTTAGCGAGAACTCGGGCGACGATCCACCGCTTCCGGCGCGGGCTGCGGTGCGGCAGGCGTTTGGGCATGGGAGCTATCTGTTGCTCGTTGGTGGGTTCTTTGTTTGTGGGTTTCACGTGGCGTTTATCACGACGCATTTGCCCGCGCATCTGACAGATGTTGGGACTAGCGCGTTCATTGCGGCTTGGGCTTTAGCTCTGATCGGGCTGTTCAACGTGGCCGGTTCTTATGCCTCCGGTGTCCTCGGTGGAAAGAACAGCAAGCGTCGGTTGCTCGCGGGAATATATCTAGGGAGGGCAGCTGCTATCACGCTCTTTATAGTTCTTCCGCCGACACCGGTAGTGGTGCTTGGTTTCGCGGCGGTGATGGGTCTTCTGTGGCTCTCGACGGTGCCTCTTACGTCGGGGCTCGTGGCGGTGATGTTCGGGCGGCGGCATCTGGCGACGTTGTTCGGGTTCGTGTTCCTTAGCCATCAGATCGGGGCTTTCCTCGGTGTCTGGCTCGGGGGCGTGGCTTACGAGCAGACCGGCAGCTACGCGCCCGTGTGGTGGGCCGGTGTCGTACTAGCCCTGGTCGCCGCCGCCCTACATTGGCCCATAGTCGAACGCCGAGCCCCGCAATTGACCGTAGCTCCGCAATCGGGATTATGAGGAAGTAGGAAATGGTCCGAGTAAAAGCATTCGACCCCGACCAAGCTCTGGACGCGGCGATGCGGATGTTCTGGCAGCGGGGCTTCGAGGCAACCTCCATGCGTGTCCTGCTAGACGGCATGAGCATCGGACGCGGCAGCTTCTACGACACCTTCGGAGACAAGCGCACGATCTTTCTGGCGAGTTTGGACCGCTTCGAAAAGGTCCGAACCTCCTGGATAAACGAGACGCTCCAAGACTCCGGCCTGGAAGGAATAGAAGAAGTCTTCCGCCGAACCATTGAGGGGCTTGTGGAGTTCGAGCCGCGAAGGGGATGCTTGCTCGCGAACACGGCGGTCGAGCTCGCGCCCCACGATCCCGAAGTCGCCGCTAAGATCTCCAGCCACATCCTGCGCACCGAAGCGGCGTTCGAGGAAGCCTTGATCCGGGCTTGCACAGCTGGGGAGATCCAACCGGACAGCGACACGGCAGCACTGGCTCGCTTCCTGGTAAACAACCTGCACGGGATGCGCGTTCTGGCACGTGCGGGAGCCGAACGTGCGTCGCTCGAAGACATTGCCCGTGTCGCCCTGGGAGCGTTGCGCTAGTTTCTAGATCTCTGAATCAGGAAGACCAAGGCCGAAATCATGCCCGCTAACGCGAGGACTGGAACTGCGGTCGAGAGAATCCGGATAGCCTTTATGCCACGCTGCATTGTGGAGGCGTCGTTGAGGTGGGGGAACGGCTCGTCGGGCTCTGGTACGCCGAGGAATCCGCATAGTGGTCCCCAGCCCTGCTTTACGTCGTAGACCAGGAGTTTTTCCGGCGGGACGTGGCGTTTTACCCTTTCGTTGTGCTGCTTTAGGATGTTTATGGCGTAGTCGCGGTCTTCGATGCGTCCGTGGAACGTACCTTGCCAGATCAGCTCTTCTATGAGATCTCCGCGTTTCCTGGAGAGTCCGCCAAAGACTACAAAGCTGATGGGCATAAAGATAATGTGCGTCACTGCGGACCTGTCAATAGTCTTGCTCAACTCGTATATGGTCGTCCGCACACTCTCGTACCACCGTTCTGGCTCCCGAACGCTTAGCAGAACTTTTGCCTCGGGATACTCAAGCATCAATTCTTCGTAGAACGTGCAGGCGGGCCAATCCAAGCACGTTTCGTAGTCTCCGAGAACCGTGGTCCAATCCGACCGTTCGCCGCGCCACGCCGAGAGCCAGAAGCTCCCGTGACCGGATCTACTGAAGACTTCGATCATGTGGTAGCACGGCCCGAAGCCGAGCCGTTCGAGCGCCGCTTCTAGCGAAGTTGTGCCTGTGCGCCCGAACCCGGCTCCGATGACCTTCAAGCCGTTGTTAGCTCCCGTCGGCGGTGTAGCCCTCGAACTGTTCGCGTAGCTTGAGCTTCTGGAACTTGCCGGTTGCGGTCATCGGGATCGACTCGACGAACTCGTAGGCGTCTGGGAGCCAGAACTTGGCGAAGTCTTTTTCGAGGTGGCTCTGTAGGTCGTCGCCCGTCGCGCTCTCGCCTTCTTTCAGGACGATGGCCGCTAGTGGTCGTTCGTCCCACTTTTCGTGCGGGATCGCTATGACGGCGGCCTGGGATACCGCTTCGTGAGACATCAGGGCGTTTTCGAGTTCCACCGAGGAGATCCACTCTCCTCCGGACTTTATGAGGTCCTTGCTCCTATCGGTGATCTTAATAAACCCGTATTGGTCTATCGTCACGATGTCCCCGGTCTTGAACCAGCCGTCATCGGTAAACTTGTCCGCGCCCTCCGGTGCTTCGTAGTAGGAAGAGGCGACCCACGGCCCGCGGACTTCAAGCTCGCCCATGCTCTCGCCGTCCCAGGGTATGAAGTCGTCCTCGTCGCCGCGAGCCCGGATCTCCACGAACGGCACCGGATAGCCCTGTTTGGCCCGGTACTCCAACTGCTCTTCTTCCGACTGTTCCAGCACCGGGGTCGGCAAGTTCGCCACGCTCCCGATAGGACTCATCTCCGTCATGCCCCAGGCGTGAATGATCTGCAACCCGTGACGCTCATCGAACGACTTGATAACGCCCTTCGGGACCGCCGCTCCACCAATAGCCATCGCCCGCAGCACCGAGAGATCATACTTCTCCGGCTCCGCGTCCAAAGCCTGCAACACTGCTAGAAAGACCGTCGGAACCCCGGCGGTGAACGTCACTTTCTCCTGCTCGAAATCTTCGAGCACGCTGGCGGGATCCAGATGCGGACCCGGCATCATCAGCTTCGCCCCAACGAGCACCGAGGCATACGGCATGCCCCAGGCGTTTACGTGGAACATCGGCACGACGGGCAGCACGCAGTCGGATTCCGAGAGAGCGAACGTGTTGCCCAGCGAGACCATCATGGAGTGAAGAACGGTCGAGCGGTGCGAGTAGAGAGCGCCTTTCGGGCGGCCCGTGGTCCCGGACGTGTAGCAGAGAGCTGCGGCTTGATCCTCTTCAAAGTCCAGGTACTCGAACTCGGATTCGTCCGCGTCGGCCAGAAGCTCCTCGTAGGAGATCATGCCTTCAGGTACATCGCCGCTCTCCGTCACCACGATGGCGTGCTCGACATTCACCCGGTCGCGGAACTTCTCCCACACTGGCACGAGCGTCTCGTCCACGAGCATCACTTTATCTTCCGCATGGTCCGTGATGTACGTCAGGTCATCTTCGTGCAGCCTGGGATTCAGCGTGTGGAGCACCAGCCCGGAGCAGGGGACACCGAAGTACGCTTCGAGGTGTTGGTACGTGTTCCAGCCTAGAGTCCCGACCCGGTCACCGTCTTCGAGTCCGAGCTTCTTCAGGGCGACGGCGAGCTTCTTGGAGCGGGTGACGAAATCCGCGTAGGTGTAGCGGTGAAAAGACTTGTCGGGGCGGCGCGTGACGATCTCACGGTATCCGTAGAGTTGCTCCGCGCGGCGCAACATATACGGTAGCGTTAGCTGGAAATCCTGGACCAGACCTTTCATCGAGACTCCTCCTGTAGCTTCGTGGATGCCGGTCAGCCCTTTCCCGTGGAGACCGTACCCCTCGATGTTAGCACCGGTTAGCGCTTCGCGGCAACAAGGGGCTAGCGAAGGAGCGATGTCGGCAGTAGGTTCAGAGAGTTTCGAGGTACGCGATGTCGTCGTCTGTGAGATAACGCTTGTATTCCGCGTCCTCCAGACGGATCGGTACGTCGAGGGTTTCCTGACTTCCATCATCGTAGGCGAGAGTGACGTTAGCGAGTAACTCCGGCTCCTGGCCACTCACGTCATTGACTACGGATGACGTGAGCGTCGAGGTCGAAGTGTTGGCATCGCGTGCTGTTTGCTTCTGGATCCACTCATCCTCAGTAAACACGGATTGTGATTGGGGATCCAACATAGAGTAAGTCCCTGACCAGTCCTTGCGACCCACGGCTTCGTAGTACGAGGACACGAACGAATCCAGCGCGGAGTCTACTGAAGAAGTCTTGGAATCCTGCACCGATGAGCTACTAGCTTGAGCACTGTCCGGCAGGGGAATCATCGCAGCCTCATTTGCTTGCGGCGAGACGAGATCCACAACGAACAAGGTGAAGTCGCTGGCACTCGGGGAAACCTCGAAGACCGCTGTTCCAGGAGCCGTAACCCCAGGCTGCACTGTCTCATAGATTAAACTGCGGTCTTCCTCTATACCGTAGGAATCCGTCGCATCGAAATCCAGTGAATACGTATTGCCGTCCCCGTCGGATAGCTGAAACGGCGGCTCAGCCAAATCAACCGGTGTGTTGCCTCCATAGATGTAGTCAAACTCTACAATGACGTAGTCGCCCTCCAAGGTTTCGCCAAACGACGAGATAGAATCGGCTTGTTCTGCGTTAGTTACGGTAACGCTAGACTCGCCTAAGTCGCATTCCTGTCCGATCTCGCACGTCATTTCGTCTGGTTCTCGCTGATCTTCGTCCGTGGTCGGCTCCGCAGTTTGCTCCGAGTTCGGCTCAGGCTCGGGCTTCGATTTCACCTTGATCGTCTTCTCTACTTCGACTGTCTTCTCTATTTGAACGGTTTTCGGTTTGGGTGGGTCGGGGCTTTCGGATTGTTCGGGCGTACCACTACATCCTGAGCCCAGAATAGCTAACATCCCTGCTGTGAACGCCACCCAAGCTAGCGAGTGCAGTTTGCATTTCAAGTACGTCTCCTTCTGCGTAAAGGTGGGAGAAGAGCAGGTGGAACTCCTATTTTCCTTCAAAACTTGGATCCAGCATAACCTCCCCATGCGCCAGACACAACGATCTTTTGCGCGTCGTCGTTGAAGGTATGAGAAGTTCTCTAAAAAGAAAGTCTGCGGACAAGATCCAGACGCTTATACTTGTCGGCATGATGAGGATTAGCGCTTGAGGGTACGGGCCGTTGCGGTCAAGGAACTGTGGGGTTTGATCCGTCAGCCGCAGTTGCTTCTGCTGCTCTTGCTGGGGCCGGTACTTATCATGGTAGCTTTTACGCTCAGCTTTCAGGCGGAGGATGCTCGACCGAGCGCTGTGGTAGTCGTGGAGCCTGGGAGCCAGGGGGAGAAACTTTTCGAGCGGTTCAAAAAGCAGTTCACCAAGCGCACTGTGTTTCAGGGGACGGTGGACGATGAGGAGGCGGCGACGGAACGTTTGATCCGGGGCGAGGTCGACGCCGTTGTTATCATTCCCGAGAATCCCAACGAGTCGATCCTGAATGGAGATCAAGCCGTGCTGGAAGCCCGGTACAGCACCATCAACCCGATCTTCGGTACCGCCGTCCCGAACCGCTCGAACGGCCTCGTCCTGGACTTGAACCGCGAGATAGTACAGGCGAGTATCGCCGGTGAGATGGAGGATATCCGCTCGACGCAGCAACAGGCCCAGGAGATAGAAGGTCAACTCGAAAAACTCAGCGCCGCCGCCGAAACTCTCACCTCGGACGAAGCCCAACAAGCGTCGGCGGACTTGGATAGATCCCTCGCCGCTCTCGAAGGGACGCTCGAAGATCTCAAGGACCCCCGCGACGGCGAATCGGAGACACTGAAGGACGTGCGAAACTCTCGCGAGCAACTAGCAATCTTCCGCACCGCGCAGGACGCCGGGTCCGAGGAGATAGAGCGACGCACGGGCATCCAGGAGCTTCAGGAGAAGTTGGATAACCTGGAAGGTACTTTCGCGGCGGTCCCGGATATACCGCCGAGCGTTCTGGCCAATCCCTTCCGGCTGGTGCTCGAAAACCTGGCTTCGCAGCCGGAGGTTGTCGGGTTCTACGCGCCGGGGGTGCTGGCTATCCTGATACAGCATGTCAGCGTGAGTCTGGCGTCGTTGGCGATCATCCGGGAGCGTCTCTCCGGAGCCTACGAGTTCTTCGATGTCTCCCCACTCGGCCCCGGACACTTGCTCTCCGGCAAGTTCGTCACGTACTTTGGGGTAGTGATGTGCGTGAGCCTTGCCGTGGCGGGGGTTCTTACGGGATTCTTGGACATTGCGGTGAAGGGAGGATGGGCCAATCTGATCCTGGTCATGGTGTTGTTGACGGTAGCGTCTTTGGGGTTCGGGTTTCTGGCTTCGTCGGTGGCTCGGAGCGAGCTTCAAACCATACAGGCCGCGATGCTGTTGTTGATCGGGAGCGGTTTCTTCGCGGGTTTTCTGTTTCCGTTGAGCGAGATGGATCAACCAGCTACAGGAATTTCTTACTTCCTGCCCGCGACCTACGGTATTCGGGCATTGCAGGATGTCATGATCCGGGGCGAAAGCATAGCTACGTTCGATCTGATCGGGCTGTTAGTCATGGCCGCGCTCTCTCTAGCTGCCGCCCGCTTTTTCATGGGCCGTAAACGTTTCTGATGGCGGCTATCGAGACGGGTGGACTCTCTCTGAGATTCGGCAAGGACGAGGTGTTGAAGAGCCTGGATCTCACGGTCCAGGAAGGTGAAATATTTGGCCTGATCGGGCCTTCCGGCTCTGGCAAAAGCACCTTCATCCGTATCCTAACCGGATACCTCCCACCCTCGGACGGCAACGTCCAAGTCTTCGATAAAACCCCCTCGGAGTTCGCCGCCGAGGACCGTCGCGCTATCGGATTCATGCCACAAGGCTTCGTACTCTACGAGGAGTTATCTGTTCGTCAGAACCTAAACTTCGTAGCCGGACTCTATGGCTTGAAGTTCTCGGAACGCCGTCGACGGGTGCGTGAGTCGCTTGAGTTCGTGGAGCTCTGGGAACATCGGAAGAAGACGGCCTCGAACATCTCCGGCGGCATGCAACGCCGCCTTCAACTCGCTGCAGCCATAGTCCACGAGCCAAAGCTGCTCTTCGTGGACGAACCGACGGCTAACCTGGATCCGATCCTCCGCCGCCGCTTCTGGGAGGAGTTCAAAGTCCTGCGCGACATGGGCCGCACGCTCTTCGTCACGACCCAGTATGTCGGAGAGGCGGAACTCTGCGATCGGGTGGGTCTTCTGGTCGATGGCCGACTCGTAGCAGTCGGAACTCCGGACGAGCTACGCCGTCAGGCGTTCGGCGGCGAGTTGGTTCAACTGGCACTAGCCGGAGACCCCGGGGAATTAGGCGACACCCTTATGTCCCTGGAGTCCGCGGGCCACGTAGTCGAAGTCCGCCAGGACGAAGACTCGGACGAACACGTCAGCCGCATCCGCCTAGTCACCGAAGACGCGAACGTCACTCTCCCCAAGGTTCTAGAAACTTTGAACGGGGCCAACGTGCGCTCCGTCGAGGTTCTAAAACCCTCCTTCGACGAAGTCTTCTTCCGGCTCGTAGGAAAATCCGACAGCTAACCAGAAGGTCAGCACGCCACCTGACGGCGGCTTGAGCGAAGCTCTACGACGCTCTAATTCGTGGCTTGTTCGAGGTCTTGCAGGATGTCTCGTTGGACGGCGGCGGCCTGTTCAATCTGGGGCAGGCTCTCGGTGACAGCGGCGTTCAGGCCATCCACGTCGCCGCCTTGGAAGGCTTCGATCAGGCTCTCGTAGGCCGGTATTGCGTCTTCGTAAGATTGGACTAGGGTCTCCTGTACCGGGGCCAGGGATTTCGGCGGCTCGACCTTCTGTAGCTCGTCGAGACCTTGTCGAGCACTATCTCGGGCCTTCTCTATCGGTGCGACATCCACGCCAAGCTCCAGCTTGCCGTCCTGCATCCGGGCTTCAGGCTCGACCACATCCGAGACATCCCGGATGCTGCCGGAGATTATCGGTTCGATCTCCCTCCGGTAAGCCTCTATGTCCTGCGTCGAGGCCGAAACTTCGGGAACTTCGACTGACGGAGCGTTGAATCCATCTACCGCGAATCCCCCGACCGAAACTTCGTCCCCGGACATGCCGGTTGTCGACTCGACCATGCCGGTTGTCTCGAACATGCCGGAGGTCGTCTCCTCCATTGTTCCGCCCGTCGCGGGCTCCTTCTTGGTCATCTCACCGCTGGTCTCCTCGTCGGTCGTAGCCACCGAAGAGCCGCTCGTCCCGTCTTGTTGCTGCGAGTCTTCACCACCACACCCAGCCAGGCCAAGAGAAAGTACGAGAGCGAGGATCAAGGCTAGTTTTCGCATTGAGATCAAAGTTGTTTCCTCCTGTGCAAAGTCATTTCCGTGTGCATGATCGAGCATAACATCTCCGTGTGTCACTGTGCTACGAGCTTCTCAAGTAGGGTTTCCGCGCTCCGTCTCGATTGTTCCGAGAGCCTCGGCCACTAGGGTCGGCGAAGGTTCTTCATTGAGATAACCGTCCGCCACGAGCCTTTGGGCTACGTCCTCTTCGGACAGGTCCGAGAGGCTAGGGTCGTCGGCCAGTGCTTTCTCAAGCGCCGCCAGTATGTCGTCCGGGGCTGGTTGGCCTTCCGGTGGTATGTATCCGCTGGTCAATGGTTTTGCCTTTCGTGGATCGTTGTTGTATATGGTTCAGCGTACCTCATATCGTCTCTGATTCCGTAAGCCATAGTTGAGTGGGTTCCGGGTCCAGGTATCAGTGCTCCAACAGGAAATCCGCTACGTTCGCGTTTTGTGGGATCTTTGCATCGACATTGCGACACACGATTACGATGTGATCTCTCTAGACCTCGTCCACTACTTCCTCGAATATCTCAGCACCAACTTGTTTTCAGAACAGTCTGCAAGAACGGACGCGAAGAAGCATACAACACACTCGTTGCGGCAAAGTCTGCGGGCGTGAGGATAGCTATGGGTTTCGACTCTTATCCTCTCGGGCGCAACGCTCGCGAGCTCTTGCGTATGATCGAGGGCGGCTTGAGTCCCATGGAGGGCATTGTCGCGGCTACTTCCGGCGCGGCGGACGCGCTAGGTCTCGAAGACGTGGGCCGAGTACATCCTGGCGCGGTGGCGGATCTACTGGTCCTTGACGGGGATCCGCTCGCGGACCCAAGCCTACTCTTGGACCCGGAACGTATAAACCGCGTCTTGCAGGCTGGAGAAATCGTAGGATGACACGGATGCTTGCTATGTTGTAGAAGACTATTCTGGAGCCTTGAAACCAAAGGGATCGACCCAAGAGCCGATCCCCTAATAGATACCTTGAGTATGTTTAAGAAAGCCTGCGATAAGCCAGGAAGCCACCCGCCGCGAAGAGCAGCACAGCTCCGACCAACAAGGAGAAGGAGGTGCCGCCGGTGTCGGGTAGAACTCCGCCATTGGCCTCGGCTACCTCAGACGTAGCTACATCGCCGGAGTCCGACGCTGCGACTTCGCTGGCGTATTGCTCTTCACCGGTGCCGGTATCCTCGTCGATAACGAGTTCCTCATCGGTGTTGGGCTCTCCGGTGAAGGTGTGGCTTGCGTTTATGATGAAGCCGTCGGTTTTGGCTACGGTCGAGCCTTCGGCGATGACTGTTTGTGCGAGACCTGCGCCCTGGGATGCGAGGATACGATAGTTGATGGTGGCTCCCTGGGGTACGCTGAAGAGCAATTCGTTTATCGAGCCGTCGCCCGCACACTCGGTGTAGCCTGCATCTACCATCGTGATGTCGGTCGTGCAGATGGGGTCCATCCTGCCTATCGCAGCGTCGGTTTCGGCATAGACGGAGTAGTTCTCGGGTACGTCGCCTTCGAGGACGACACGGAAGACACCTTCCACTACCCCTTCGGTCTCGGCTGAGTTTTCCTGCGCGAATGCTGGGGACACTACAAACAACATCGAGAATGCTGCCAAGACCATGATCGATAGCTTCTTCATCGTGCTCGCCTCCTTCTCGTCCGCCGCTTCCGCAGTCGGTTTTATTGTCTCTAAATACACATGATAAATGGTGCTTATAACAGTCTGGTTACAGTACTGGCGTTTTTAGGTAACGGTTTCGGCGCGAGTGTCGTAGAATTGGGGCAGTCGAGGATCAGGAGGCTGTACTTTGAACCCGGAGATCATTCAATTCGGTGGGATGTTGGTGTTGTTGGTTGGTATTCTCATAGGATCCTACTGGTTTGTCTACGCGCCGAGCCGCAAAAACCACAAGCGGGGCAACGACCGGAGTCGGCTGAAAGACTAGACCGCTCGAAAGGTCGTTTAGCTTTGCAGGTCACGGCGAAGACGGATTACGCGATACGCGCCGCCTCGGAGCTTGCCCGCGCCTCTGCGCAAGGCACCGGACCTCTTAAGGGAGACCGGATTTCTGAGAGTCAAGGTATCCCGAAGAAGTTTATGGAGAACATCCTGAACGATCTGAAGCGTGCCGGCATCGTGCGTACTCAACGCGGTGCTTCGGGCGGATACTGGTTAGCTCCACCACCCGGCGAGGTCTCCCTGGCCGACGTGATCCGGGCCGTCGAAGGGCCGCTGGCGAACGTTCGGGGCGAGTACCCCGAGGATGTGGAATATCCAGGTGCTGCGGAGAATTTGCGGGAAGTCTGGATCGCTTTGAGAGCCAATATGCGCGCGGTACTCGAATCCGTCACCCTCGCGGATCTCGCCGTCGGCGACCTACCGGCTCATATCTCCCGCCTGACCACCGATCCGGAAGCCTGGGTCCACCACTGACGCTCCCCGCTGCATAGGAATGCCGGGCGCAGGAGAGAAGCAAGTAGGATTCCCGGAGGCGTTGCGCTTCTGGGTGAAACTCGGGTTCATAAGTTTCGGTGGGCCTGCCGGCCAGATCTCCATAATGCATCGCGAACTTGTCGAACGCCGCAAGTGGGTCTCCGAAAGCCAGTTCTTGCGCTCACTAAACTTTTGTATGCTTCTGCCCGGCCCAGAAGCCCAGCAACTCGCGACGTACATTGGATGGCGGATGCACGGAACTCTCGGCGGCATCGTCGCCGGATCTTTCTTCGTCATACCCTCAATTTTCGTGCTTCTGACCCTATCGTTTGTCGCCGTTGCCTACTCGGACATACCGGCGGTTACCGGGCTCCTGTACGGGGTGCAACCCGTCGTGGTGGCGGTGGTTCTCGGAGCCGTCTTGAAGATCGGCCACCGCGCCCTCGGACATCCGGCACTGGTCGCGTTCGCCGTCGCTTCTTTTGTCTCGATCTACTTTCTCTCCGTCCCGTTTCCACTGGTCATAGGTCTCGCGGCTTTGGGTGGCGTGCTCCTTCACGGACGCTTCCCGGAAGTGTTCCGCTCTCAGAGTGAAAGTGCCACCGAAGGCGAAGAATCTTTTCCACGACCTTCGATGCTTCGCAATTTTCGGCTTCTGGCTGTTTTCGCGGTGTTGTGGATAGTTCCGGTGGGAGGACTGTATCTGTGGCGCGGGCCGGATGATGTGCTATTGGATCAAGCGCTGTTCTTTACCGGCGCGGCATTTGTGACGTTCGGCGGCGCGTACTCGGTCCTGACGTACATCTCGGAGGCGGCGGTCAACGGCTATGGCTGGCTCTCTGCCGACCAGATGGTTCAAGGGCTTGGCCTGGCGGAATCCACACCTGGGCCACTCATCATGGTGACGCAGTACGTCGGGTTTCTGGGTGCCTGGAAGTTCAATGGACCGTTCGAACCGCTAGTCTACGGTACCCTCGGCGCACTGACCACGACCTACGTTACGTTCTTGCCATGCTTTCTGTTCATCTTCTTGCTGGCGCCATACGTGGAGTTGCTCTCGCGCAATCGGCGGCTTGGGGCCGCGCTGACCGGGGTAACGGCGGCGGTGGTCGGTGTCATCGCTAACCTCGCTGTTTTCTTTGGCGGGCGGGTTCTGTTCCCGGATGGGTTGGACTTTTTCGCTCTCGCGTTGGCGGGTGTTACGTTCGTGGTGATACGGAGGTTTGACGCCCCGATCTTCGTCCTCGTCCCCGCCGGTGCGCTGGCGGGGATGGTCTGGACGCTACTGTTTCTCTAGCTCGCGCCGTTCTCTTCGGGGATTTCGAGGTATCCGAAGAACTCCAACTTCTCTATAACCCTTCGCGCGCTTTCCTCGGGGGTTTCCTCGGCGGTCTTCAGGACGAGGTCCGGGGCGTTCGGGGCTTCGTAGGGGTCAGAGACACCAGTGAATTGAGGGATCTCACCAGAGAAAGCCTTCGCGTAGAGACCTTTCACGTCGCGCTCGGCGCAGACTTCGAGTGGAGCGTCTACGAATATCTCCACGAAGTCCACTATCCGGCGACGGACTTGATCCCGGGCTTCCTTAAAGGGCGAGATGGCCGAGACGATCACACCAACCCCGTTCCGCGTCAGCAGGTTCGCCACGAACCCGATCCGCAACACGTTTATGTTCCGATCATCCCTCGAAAACGTAAGTCCCTTGGACAGATTGGTCCTAACAATATCCCCGTCCAGAACCTCGACCCGCCGCTCACGCTCGCGCAACTCGTGCTCCACAATCTCCGCGATGGTCGTCTTGCCCGCGCCAGACAGCCCCGTAAACCAAAGCGTGAACCCGCGTTCATTTTCGTTGCGTCCCCTGAAATTATCCACAATGTATCCTTTCTACAGAAAAACCGTACTCTAGCATTCCTCAGCCCATACTTTCGAGTTTATGCGTTGGGTCGTACCGCAGACGGACTCAAAGCCGACAGGCCGCATGTTTTCATCTACACTCACCGCTGTCGGATCGAACGGGACCGAGGAGGACGTGACGTGAAACTTCTGGTAGTCGGCGGTGCAGGATACATCGGTAGCGTCGTTGCCTCGCAACTCCTCGAAGCCGAACACGAGACTACGGTCTTCGACGATCTATCCAAAGGTCACGCGGATGCTCTGCCGGATGGAGCTACCCTTGAGCGGGGCAGCCTGCTGGACACAGAGCGACTAAACGAAGTCTTCTCCGAAGGGTTCGATGGAGTGATTCACTTGGCGGCTCATTCGCTGGTTGGGGAGTCGGTCGAGCAGCCGGAGAAGTATTACCGGAACAATGTCGGTGGAACCTTGAATCTGCTGGAGGCGATGGTCGAGCACGGCGCGTCGCGGTTGGTTTTCTCCTCGACCGCCGCCGTTTATGGTGAGCCGGAAACGGTGCCTATTGCGGAGGACGAGCCTGCTTTGCCGACGAATCCTTATGGCGCATCCAAGTTGGCGGCGGACCGCTTGATCGGGGCAGTCGCCGAAGCCCGAGGGATCTCCGCAACGAGCCTGCGCTATTTCAACGTCGCAGGTTCCAGGCGGCAATTTGGCGAGGATCACGATCCCGAAACCCATCTGATACCGCTCGTGCTGCGAGCCGCATCCGGGGAGTGGGATCACGTCCAGATCTACGGCACGGACTACAACACCCCCGATGGTACCGCCATCCGGGACTACATCCACGTCGAAGACCTGGGCCGGGCGCACATCCTAGCTCTCGAAACCAACGAGCCAGGACACCGAATCTACAACCTCGGCAACGGCGAAGGCTTCTCTGTGCGTCGAGTCATACAAACTGCCCGCGAAGTCACTGGGAAAGAAATAAAAACCGTCGAAGTCCCACGACGCGCCGGAGACCCACCTATACTCGTCGCTTCCAGCGAGAAGATAACCGCAGAGCTTAGCTGGAGACCCGAGAAACCCGAACTGTCAACTATGATCTCCGACGCCTGGCAATGGAAGCAAAACTATCCCAAAGGCTACGCGGGCTAGAGGAGATACCTCGCAAGCTGCGAGCCGATCAACAGGTCACCTGTGACCGCTTTCGTCAGGTGGGCATCCCAGGCAAAAACTGAAGTTCTTTAATTTCTTACGTCAAACTCTTTTTGGAGAATGCTTCTCAGAATTCTGCACGTAGGATATTTATTTTTGCGAAACACTTGACGACTTCCAGGTGACCCTCTAAACTTCCGCGAGTCTTGTGCAGCAAATAGGTAGACAATGTAGAAATAATGGACAAAATCGAGAATAGGAGAATTTGATGCGGGGATTTATACTGCTGGCGTTGGCTGGGTTTGGGGCTCAGTTGGTAGATGGGTCTTTGGGGATGGCGTATGGGGTCTCTTCGACGACGTTGTTGTTGGCGGTAGGGTTGGCTCCAGCGTTGGCGTCGGCGGCGGTTCATATTGCGGAGGTTGGGACGACGGCGGTCTCTGGGATTTCGCACGCTAGTTTCGGGAACGTGGAGTGGTCGAGAATTTTGTGGATGGCTATTCCTGGTGGGATTGGGGCTTTCGCAGGGGCTTGCTTGCTGGTTTATGCTTCTACGGCTGAGGCGACGGCGGGGCTCGTGGAGCCGGTCGTGGCGGTCTTCTTGTTTAGTCTAGGTATCTATATTTTGGGCCGGTTCGCTTTCAGAAAGAACGAGCGTCCGGTCAAGGTGCGGCCTGTTTCGCGGAAACTTCTTGGTCCGCTGGGGCTTGTGGCCGGGTTTCTGGATGCGATGGGTGGCGGTGGTTGGGGACCAATTGCCACGCCGACGTTGTTGTCGAGCGGGCGGATGGAGCCGCGTAAGATCATCGGCACTGTGGATGCCAGCGAGTTTGTGGTCGCTCTGTGCGCCAGCATCGGTTTCCTGTTCAGCCTGAGCATTGCGGAAGTCCCCTGGACCGTCGTTGGCGCGTTGTTGACTGGCGGGCTATTCGCCGCCCCGATAGCCGCCTACATTGTCAAGGTGCTCCCAACCCGCATCCTCGGAACCGCTGTCGGGGGCGTTATCCTGCTTACGAATATGCGGACCTTCCTTTCGACCTTCGGTGTGGAGGGTGCTGCTGCGGGGGTGGCGTACTTCGTTATTGTAGGTGTGTGGGTCTCCGCGCTGGCTTTCTCCTTCGCCGCGATACGGCGGGATCGGATGGTTGCAGAAAGCCAGGCCGCTTAGTCGGGAGCCTAGATCAACTCAGACGACTAGGGCGGGTACGCGCTGGACGACGTTCACTCCGTACCCGCCCTGGTTCCAGGATTCGTCGCTGCCTAGCGGCTGTGTCTTACCGGAGGCATCGGTTGCTCGGACGCACAGCTCATACTCGCCGGGGCGAGCGTCCCACTCGCTTCTCCAAGACGTCCAGGCGTAGGGACCAGGAGGTTCTCCCAGATCCGCGTCATGCCAGGTTTCGCCACCGTCCGGGCTGAACTCGACTCTTTCGATAGGGCCGAAACCAGACCAGGCGCGGCCTTGTATGGCTATATTTCCGGCTTGCACGTGGCGTTTGCGGGAGAGGAAGTCCGGTATGCCGGGTGGAACCATGAGTGCGTGGGGATGTTTCAGGGTTACGGGTGTGCCGGGGTCGTCCTCGGATTGTCGGTAGTTGTACGCGACTGTCTGCTGGATCCCCTCGAAGGGTTTGTCTATCGCCTGTATCCCTTTCAACCACTTGACCGACGCCATGCCATACCAGTCCGGAACGATGAGCCGCAGCGGTGCGCCGTGCTGGGGAGGGAGCGGCGAGCCGTTCATCTCGTAGGCCAGGATGATTTCGTCGTCGAGAGCGTCTTCCATCTTTAGGCTACGTTCGTAGGAGTGTTCGACGCCCTGATCCACGCCCCGGTCGTAACCGGAGAAGAGGACCTCGACGGTATCATCCAGGAGGTTCGCTTCCTCAAGGATTGGACGCAGGGGAGTTCCGGTCCACTCAGCGCATCCGATAGCTTCGTCGTGCCACGGGGCGGAGATGGGACGCGGTGAGAGATGCGCCCGCCCGTTGCCGCCGCACTCCATCATCACCGGCATGGTGACCTTCGGGCGTGATCGGATGTCTTCGAGTGCTAGGTTCAGAGGGTTGCGAACGCGGCCCGTGACCGGAAGTCTGTAAGAAGCAGAATCGACGTACGGGATGTCGAAGTGGATCAAAAGGTAGTGCATCCCGATGGGTGTGATCTCATACCGCAACCCTTCGAGGTGCATGCCTGGATTACGAAGCGCGAGTCCAACCTCTTCCCGAGAAAATTCCGAAGTCGTGCTGATCGGGGTCATGTTGTTTATCCTCCTCTGAAGAACGAACCCCAATTATCTCACAGCCCCGCATCCGGCCCCACGGAAGCCTGTTTCAAACGAATTTCAGCACCGGTCGCGTCCGTGGTGTACCTTGAAGAGAGGCACACTGGGAGAGGAGCCAGCATGAAGCAAGTGGAGTTCTACTACGACCTTGTCAGTCCATACTCGTATCTCGCGTACGGAAAACTCTACGAGATATGCGAGCAACAGGACGCGGAGGTCGTGCTTCGGCCAATGCTCCTGGGCGCGGTTCACAATACGGTCGGCATCCAAGCCCCGATACAGACACCGTCCAAGGGCCGCTACTCGGGCAAGGACGTGTACCGTTGGGCCGATTACTACGGGCTCTCAATGAAGTTTCCGAAACCTTTCCCATTCCGTTCGCTCAAAACCATGCGGGCTGCGATGTTTCTCCAGACGCGAGGCGAGCTGGAGGCTTTTACCCACGAAGGTTTCTCATACTTCTGGGAGGAGAACGGAGCCCCGAAAGGAGACCGGGAAGAAGATGAGAACGAGCCGATCTCCGAGGTCGTTCGCCGTATCGGCTTGGACCCGGACGAAGTTCTCGAAGCCGCGAGAGACAGCGAAGCGAAAGCTGAGCTGAAAGAAGCGACCGATGCCGCTGTGGAGCGCGGCGTGTTCGGGGCTCCGACGTTCTTTGTGGGCGATGAGATGTTCTGGGGCAACGACCGGCTGCACTTCGTGGAAGCGGTGCTGGATAAGAGCTAGGCGACGGGGAGAGGTATATGGAAGACGCGACGACTGCGGTGGGGCATGGGGCGGTTAATCTGGATCTCACCGGCAAGAATGCTCTGGTCACTGGAGCGGCGAGTGGTATAGGGAGAGCCTGCGCCGAACGACTGGCGCATGCTGGCGCGAAGGTGACGGTTGTTGATCTCAACGGCGAAACCGCCAGGGAAGTCGCGGAGAGTATCGAGGGTGTGGCTGTGCAGGTGGATCTCTCGGACTACGATGCTCTGGACAGCCTGAACATCCACGCGGACATCGTGGTGAACAATGCTGGCGTTCAGCACGTGGCTGCGATGGAGGACTTTCCGCCGGAGAGATACTCCATGATCCTGCGCCTCATGCTCGAAGCTCCGTTTCGTATCGTGCGTAAAGCGTTGCCGGGGATGTACGAGAACGGCTGGGGCCGGGTGGTGAATATCTCGTCCATTCATGGGCTGCGGGCCTCGCCGTACAAGGCGGCTTATATATCCGCCAAGCATGGGCTTGAAGGTTTGTCCAAAGTAATAGCGCTGGAAGGCGGGCCGAAGGGCGTTACGTCCAACTGCATCTGCCCGGCCTACGTTCGGACACCGCTTGTCGAAGGCCAGATAGCGGACCAGGCCAAGACCCGCGGCATCCCTGAGAGCGAGGTCATAGAGAAGGTGATGCTCACGAGCCCGGCCATTAAACGACTCGTCGAACCGGAGGAAGTCGCCGAAATGGTCGCGTTTCTCTGCACCCCCGAAGCCTCGTTTATCAGCGGCGCATCCCTCACAATGGACGGCGGAGCGACGGCGCAGTGGTAACGCGAATCTAAAGAGAAAATTCGAGAGAGGAGCCCGACCTATGGAGAAAACCGAAGGCACCGTTTTGTGGGAGCCCTCTGAAGAGTTCAAAACGAACGCCAACATCACCCGGTACATGACTTGGTTGCGCGACGAGAAGGGCCGGGATTTCCCGGACTACGCAGCACTCTGGGAGTGGTCTGTCACGGACCTCGAAGGCTTCTGGGAGAGCGTCTGGGAGTTCGGTGGCGTAAAAGCTACGAAGCCTTACTCGGCTGTTCTGGGCGAGCGCAAGATGCCGGGTACGGAGTGGTTTGTCGAGTCGGAGCTAAATTACGCCGAGCACGCCTTTCTCCGAGCGCGGGGCGATGAAGCGGCGGTAGTCTCGCAGTCCGAGATTCGGCCTCTGCAAGAGCTGAGTTGGAACGAACTGCATTCGCGGACGGCGGCTCTGGCGGCGGGTCTGAGAGAGCTGGGGGTCGGGCGCGGGGATCGGGTCGTGGCGTACATGCCTAACGTGCCGGAGGCGATGGTTGCTTTTCTGGCGTGCGCCTCGCTTGGAGCGGTGTGGTCGAGTTGCTCCCCGGACTTCGGGGCCGGGAGCGTCGTGGACCGCTTCGCCCAGATCGAACCAAAAGTCCTCCTGGCCGTCGACGGATACCGCTACGGCGGTAAGGACTACGACCGGACGGACGTAGTGTCCCGACTACAAAGTGAGATACTGAGCCTCGAAAAGACCATAGTCTTGCCGTACCTGAACGACGACCCGGAAACGAGCGAGTTATCCGATGTTGTGCTCTGGGAAGAGCTCCTAGCTGCTCACGAGGGTGCGGACTTGACCTTCGAGGCCGTGCCGTTTGACCACCCGTTGTGGGTCTTGTACTCGTCCGGGACGACGGGGCTCCCAAAGGCCATTGTGCAGAGTCACGGGGGCATACTCGTGGAGCACCTCAAGGCCATCATCCTTCACATGAACCTCGGACCGGAGGACCGCTTTTTCTGGTTCACGACGACCGGCTGGATGATGTGGAACATCGTCGCCGCGAGCCTGCTCTCAGGCGCGACTGCCCTACTCTACGATGGCAACCCCGACCACCCGGACTTGAACGTCGTCTGGAAGTTCGCCGAGGAATCCGGGATGACTGTTTTCGGCACGAGCGCGAGCTACCTCACCTCGTGCATGAAAGCCGGTATCGAACCGGGCCGGGACTTCGACCTCGGAAAACTGAAAGCTATCGGCTCAACCGGCTCACCGCTTCCGCCGGAGGGTTTCGAGTGGGTCTACGAGAACGTAAA